>ENA-UPXM01001186-UPXM01001186.1-activated-sludge-metagenome-genome-assembly--contig:-NODE-1186-length-34662-cov-12.121045_pt1 | contig 34662 bp, 21 predicted proteins | sample MGYA00238178_ERZ772708 | MGnify/ENA primary metagenome ERZ772708 (study PRJEB29002, sample SAMN05720212) | activated sludge metagenome | isolation source: anaerobic digester from wastewater... | reverse complement strand
ACTAATTTCTCGTTTGCATCCACAATCTTGGGAAGAGGGGCGTTGCATCTTGCGCCCCTCTTCGTTCGGAAGTGTAAAGTGGACTCAGTTGTCCCAGGGGGCGTCCTCGTCCTCGTCGTCGTTGTCATCAGCAGTGTCGTCGCTCGCGTCTTCTTCTTCCTCCTCTGGAGCCTCAGCATGCGCAACTTTCTTGGCCTTCGGTTTCTCTGCAGCGGCAATAGTACGCTCACGCTTCTTGTAGCCCTTGATCTCGTTCGTGTCTTCGCCATCACTGTTCTTCACAACTCGAACGACAATTTCCATCGTGATGTTATGCAGTTGCTGGGTATCCTTCAGCTGGAGTTTGCCGCAAGCATGACAGATGGCGGACAGGTCGCGACGAGCAATCTCCTGAGCGGTAGCATTGTCATGGATGATATTCAGATAAGCCCACAGCAACCGACCCTTATAAGGGCCTTCCACAACAGTAAACGTGAGCTTCAGGTATTCCCCGTTCTTCTTGGCATTTTCTTTGCGCTCGGACTCAGTGATCCGCACCGCATATGTGCCGGCAGGGATCGCCTCAAACGAGTTGGACGGAGTGACCTGTGTCGCATCAAAAGTGAAATTAGCCATTATTCAGTTTCCTTCTTGGTTGTTTTGGCCTTCTTAGCCGCTTTCTTGAAATTCATATTACCAACAAAACCTTTCCATGTCATGGGAACCAGCTCAGGCATATCAAACCTGTTCTTGGCTATCAGCATCTCGGTACCTTCTGTCAGAAGAACCCGTTCACCACCGATGATTTGAGCAACACAAACAAAACCAGCCCAGCTGACAAATGTCTCCTGAAAATCTTCCGGAAGATTCGGTCCAATCTTGTTGATCTTGATTCCTTCGCTATCCAAGATTTCAACTTGGTGCATATGCGCGATAAGCAGCACTGCAATTCCACGATCTTTTATCCTGTTCAGTAATGGAATCAATTGCGTGTAAACCCGATTCTTATAAACGCTTTTGCCGTTGCCGTAACCACCATGGCTCTTGTTCAGCGTGCGACCGGCATCTTCTTGAGCGCCAGTAACGTCTTCTTCCAGTCGGCGCAAAAGCATGTCCACCGAATCAATGGCAATTACCTTGTAATCATGCTCACCACTCTCAACGGCAGTCAACCAGTCATGAATCTCTGCCCAAGAGTGCAATGTCGGAGTCCGTTCGCAAACGACATTGTCAGCACCACCTTCGCAATCGATGATCAGGCAGTTGGGGGCAGATGCTGCAAACGTGGTTTTGCCGACACCGGGCATACCGTATATGATCCCGGCAGGAGCTCCTGCTTCCGTCTCCTTTTTCACTAAATCAAATATGCTCATGTTAAATCTCCCTTACCATCTCAAAGCCTGTCGGCCATTCGTTGTGCTTACGGCATCGATGCAGCTCCACAAGCTCACGGTCAATATCGCACACAGCTCCTTTGATAGACGAATCAAGGGAAAAAACGCCAACACGGAATGGGATGCGTTTCTCAACAGCGACAATACGAGCCTTTACGTCATAATCCAAGCATCCAAAAGTGTAACATCGGAGACTCTGCTTAAATACCATGTTGTACAGGGCTGCTTGATGCACATACTGAAACCGGGCTGCGTCCTGCTCAAAGAAATTCAGGTCATCGCAGGTTTTCAGGTCAATCAAATACAGACTATAAGAATCAGCATTGATAGCATCAACCTTGATCTGGCAGTTTACCCCGCAGATTTCCGCACGAAAAATAGTTTCGTACATATGTCCAGTAAGAAATGGAGCCGCTTCCGGGTGCGTCATAACGGAGTCGCGCATTGCATTCACTTTGTCATAATCGTCTTCACTGATAATGGGCTTCCCAATTTCAGCTTCATAGTCAGCCCAAGCCTTCGTTTCCTGCCCAAAAGGCTTGCCTGTTTTGGGATTCACAGGGCCACCCACAGCATAAGCATCCATGAATGCGCGGTCTGGTTCCAAAATCATCTTATGCGCCATCCGACCAAAACGAAATGATGGTGAATCAGCGCGTTCAATTACGCCGTTGATTGTCGCCCAGTACAGATACGGGGATTTCCGGAACGTGCTCAGTAGTGTCGAGCTAACATACTCACCGGAATATGCTTTGGCATGATAGGTTTCGTCATCTTCTGGTTCGCATCGTGCCTTCAGCACGATCTTTTGCCACAATGGCTTGTCGGTCGGGTTCTGTTCTTTCATTTTAGTTCTCCTTGCCTACATAGGCCTTTAGGTCGCCATAACGAATATAGCGACGGTTCATGATAACAATAAATGGAATCTCACCGGCATTCAACCAGCGTCCCACCGTTATCCGGTTTCGCTTCATGCCAAGCTTAGCGAGCAATCGAGTTGCCTCAAGCACGCCAATCAAGTCGTCGTCTTTGTACACCTTTTCTTTCATGGAGGATCCTTTCAAAAAAATAGGACACTGAGCGGAAACCCCAGTGTCCTGTACCTGTGTTTCCCTAACTATACTTAGTGTAACACAGTATTTCGTATTTGTCAAGTCTTTTTTTTATTTATTTTTTTTTGCCGTCTCTGGCCACCTCCTTGCAGATGCGTTTTTCCAGATAGTTCGAAATGAGGAAAGTTTATATCCTTTTGCTATATCAGGGTTCTCTTTCTTCCATTGCGAGAAGGCCTTCCCAACCGTTATCTCTTTGGGATTGCTCATGCCACTCAGCGTCTTTACCACAAAGTCTTTCGCAGATATAGTCCGTCTTGCTTTTGCCTTGTCTTCAGTAGGATCGAATTCCTCTTCAGCGGCAGCGGTACGATAAAAGCGTTGAAGTGCCGCTTTCACAAACGGAATCTTCTCAGCAGTTGGTTTTTCACGCACATCGAAAGGGGAATCAAATCTTCCGACAACACTGCCCCCCGTCTGATTCCACGCCCACTTGGCAAACTCCTGATATGTCCGAAATCCGCCGGCTCGATAGATTTGCTGGTCTATAACGGTTCGTTCCCGGAAATGATCCCAAGGGTTGCTTCCTGTCATAAGATCGAATGCGGCTCGCCCCACCTGCAACGCAGGATTCAGAGACCCGGGCTCAAACGGCATTGACCCACCAACGACACTAAGGGCTTGTGCTATACCCTTGTTCTGTTCCTTGGACCCGATCATGGACCAAATAATACCGTGGAGCAATTCGCCAAAGTGATCCTGAGGCAAAGGAACCCACGTAACGTTTGTGCCGTCAAACGAAATCGGGAGCACATGCATTCGCTTCTTCTCCCAGTCCGGAATAGCACGGAACGCTTTTTGATATTCTTTTTCTTCCGGATCATCAGGTTCACCATACTGCAACCAGAGCATTGCCATGGTTGGTAAAATGGTGTAGACCATTCGTCTTGCAAAGTATGTCATTGGCGAGCGACGGATGTCTCTGTAGGTTGCTTCCAGCCCTTGTACTCCAGCGTTGGAGTACAGGAATATCATGTTCGTCCACTTGGTATATTCACCGCCGGCAAGAAAGTCTGCAGAGGATATAACGCCACGCATAATGTCACGCATATCGTATTGCGAAGTGAGTCCCTTGCGTTTCATATACTCGTATCCGGCTGCTTTGCCCCAAGTCTCAACCATCTGATTAAAATCCTCGAATACGAACCGGGCGACACGACGCCACATCCCTTCCGCCTTCTTTTCACCAACACCGTATTCAGCCTGTAAGCGCTCATATTCATCAACCCCGGTGGTCTCACGGGCTTTCCATTGTCTGTCAGGGATAAGCAACCCCTGTGTAAGCAACTCACGAACCAATGGGGTAGATTCTTTCTTCACCGCATGATACCACGCATCCTTGATAGTGCGGATGTACGACCTAGCCAGATCTGGTGCAAGCATGATTTCAGACATGAGTTTGCCATCCGTTGGTATGGCATTCAATGTTTTGCGCGCGTCTTTCTGGACGTTCCATATGGAGAAGAACGGATTATTAGTAGTAAACATGCGCTTGAATATGCCTGTGACAAAATTGGCTGCCTCAAAAACTACGCTTGCTTGATACGGATCACGCTTGAACAGATCCGCAACCTGAGGACGGACATAAACCCCTTTAGTGACTCCATTCTCATTGTAGAGCATAGTACCCCAACGTTCTTTGTTGGGATGATCCAAAATATCTATCACGCCTTTCTTTGGATCAAATTTCGAATCGGCTTCCATGATGTTTTCAGAGTCAAATTCATTCAGAGCCTCAATGGAATCAAGCTTCGCCTTATTCACCTGAGCGGCTAACATCAAAGATGCGTCCTTGTGGATAGTCGCAAACAAGGGATTCATGATAGATTCAATGGTACCAAACTGTTTCACAACGACCGCATTGTATTCGGTGCCGGACAGGTATGCTTTGAAATGCTTCTGCACATCGAAGGATGCATAGGTGTCATTGTCCTCAATTTGCTTCATGAGCTCTTCAGAAAATATCTTGCTTTCTTTGAGCCGTGGGAATACCGTCTCCTGTCTGATCTTATGATACTCAGCCACGGCATTCTCAAGAATCTTGTATTTGTCCGCACCGATCTTCTTCTCAAGCTCTTTCAGCGTCTGATCTGCATATTTGCCGGAAAGCATACCGGGGTTAGCCATGTCTTGACGATCCCCGGATGTGCCTGCACGGCGGAGCATCATATATGCGCCAACTTCTTCCCACGCTATCCCCGCATTCTCTAACGGATTCTTCACACGAACGTCTATATCCCTTTGGAACTGCGTTAACGGGGCAGACATATATGATATGTCTTTGACCGATTGCCGGGCGCTTCGGGGTAAATACGCCGTCTTATCGACAAATTTATAGAGTATCTCCCGGGCAACCTCATGCCGATTTCGGGGAAGACGGTCAGAATTGGCTTTCTCAATAGCCTCGTCACGAACGATAGAGTCACGGGACATCATGTCCAGAGATCTCTGCAACCATTCCTCCGGGCCGGTCTTAGCCCAAAGAGTCTTCTGCACTTTCTTGTAAGACTCGGACAGATTATGCAAGTCAAGGAACTCTTTAAACAGGGAATAAGCATGTGGCGCTTTTTCTGCAACCATCCGTGGCGCATTGAATATGCCGCTTATGAAATCCGCATACAATTCTTCAGCAGACTCACGATATTTTTGATATTTTCTGGAATACCACCCGCCTGTCCAGCCTCCACGCATCTCTTCAGAGACAATGCGAAGTTCCTGCCGGACAGTAGCCTCCATGAATTGAGATGCGACATCAATCATTCGATTTACAGCCTCTTCGCCTGTAATCTCATGTTGCTCTGCGAGTTTATGCGCTACTTTCATAAACATATCGCCACGCATGTCGGGGTCTTTTACTGCGGCAGCAAGCAGGTCCTTGAATTGACGCCCAATCGCCATGATATCGTACAGAGGACTATCCTCCGGAATCATTGTCTCAGTAAGGTAATTATCTGCGTGCCCGATTTCATGAGCCAATGTTCTAGCCGCCCAGTCAATGTCGCGATGAGCAATGGTAAGGTAATGCCTCTTTCCTCTCTTTGCAATCACATGAGTCAACTCTTCGAGGGGGATTCCATTCTCCTCAGCAACACTATTCATAAGCGCATTGATTGCAATCTTGGACGGTCTTGCGCTATATTCCGCCTCATACACAGGCTTTCCTGCAAATATCTCAGAAGAAAGATCTATTCTAGGATCGCTCCCATCTGCTTTACGCCGAAACGCCCCTTTGGATTCACCCCTGTTGAACAGCACAGGGACAATCTTCGGATTCACGCCAAGCATGTCATTGACTATGTCGTATAGTCCGGGCAACGGCACACGCAGCAGTGCGTCCCGGTCATTTACGTCATGTGTCTGTATAACAGAATACAGGCTCCCATCATCTCTTTTGGACGCGATATCTTTGTAAGTGCCATTGTTGATGTGATACATGATCCTGTTCAAATGCGTCTGAGCCGCATCAAACTTCATATTGCCAATAGCCATAGCCATACGTGTCAGTTCATGCTGAATCTCGTTGGATGCCGGAATATCCTTGTGCGCATCTGCAAATCGTTTCCCATACTCCGTAACCTCGCCCCATTTGCTGCCTTCGATTGAGTCCCTGTCCGCCAACAATCTTGACAAAGCATGGATAGGCTGAAGGGCTCCTTGCCCGTTCAGGACGTGAATGTCCTTGCGCACAGAAGATACGGCATCCGAAACATTGTTAAGCAAATCCCAATACGAACCATCTGTTGCAATTGCATTTGTGACAGGATTTACACCACGATCATTCAATGTTTTTTGGTAGTTGTCTGCTGCGACACTAAACGATGATGACGTACTGTCTTCCTGTACTCCATTAATCTCATCAAGAACACTGCGAAACTGCATGAGGTCGAGGGGCACCCAATCACCAACGGTACCAGTCAATGCCTGCTCCATTCCAGCAGTGATAACACTCTCTTCGCCAGACACAAGATTCTGCATAGATCTGTATCTTGATATTACTCGACCAACTTTCTCGTACTCTTTTAAGAGTGCTGGATTAAATATGATAATGTGACGTACCTTTGAGGACAACCCTTGGCGAACAGTACGCCCAAGCACCTGATCAAGCATAGCCCCTGTCCATGGGACATGCATACTGATCTGTGTTGTCGGAAATTTGCCTGTCTTATCATGCAGCGACAAGCCAGTGCCTCCTTTTGCCATAGTTGCCAGAAGCACTTTTGTCTCACCGCGCATAAATTTATTCTTGTTTGCCGTCGCTTCCCTGTGATTTATTTCGCCGGTATAAATAGAAACACCATGCTTGCTCAATGCGGTTTGCATTTGAGCAATAATCGAGGGTAGAACGTCATTCAGATTATTGCGTTTAAATGCCTGAGCCAAGCGATAAAGAGTCTTGCTTACCCCGGAATTCTTGCCGTAACTCTCGTACATTTCAACGATCTGCTCAGACGTGTATTCCTTTTTATCCACTTCCCACATGTCAAGGCGGCTTTCTGACCGCCCTTCCGTAAATATCACAACACGCTGGCCACGGGCAATCTCTTCTTTTGCGATATTGATGGCAGTCTGCACCTTTGACCGCTCCACAATTCTGTTCAACATGTTAGCTGTATACATGGCTATCTGCATCGGATTGGCACCAAGTCCAACGGCAAGATTCAATGTATCTTCAGCCCGATTGTAAAGCACAGCCATCTGATGTTCATCGGCAGTTGTCCCATCAGCCGTGACGCCGAATCCTTCGACAAGCCCCTCCTGGATGTCCGGTGAGCGTCTGGAAATGATGCCGCGATCATACAACCAGTTATAGATCAAAGATGCCCCGACCCTGTTCCCAATGCGCCAATGAACGGTACCGCCTTTACCTACGATCCCTCCGTGCGCCGCAAGGAACGCATTAAATCCCTCCAATTCAAGAGAGTTATTGCCATAGGGATGAGTATATGTGACATTGTCAAACAATCCTGTTTTCGAGATGTAGTCAAGTTGCGAGGGATCTTCTGACAATGTAGCAGAGGAAAACACGGTAAATGGGGACTGCTCGATGACAGCCCTTGCAGCAACTCCCCTGTTTGAAAGGCTCTTTACAGAATGTGCCTCGTCAAAGAAAAGGACACGACCGCAAATCTTTAGCGAATCTGTTTCAACCCTGTTGCCAATAACGGCTTGAGAGAATGAGTTGTACCCCATATATTTGACTACATCATCAATATCATATGCCTTGATATCCTCTTTTATCTGTTCAATTAATTGCTGCCCGGTTGTGATCCATCCAAAAGACTTCACGCCCCGCGCTTTCAATTCACGGATAGCCCCTGCAATGACAAAGGATTTCCCCGCACCAGCCTTACTTGCCAATAATGCGGCAGGCAACCCCTGCTCATAAGCATTAACGATGAATCCTATATCAGCAATTTGATCATTCAATGTCTTGTCAGACATTTTGATCTTCTTGCCTTCTCTAATCAGCGCCTTTGTTTTCTCAGAGACAAGAGCCATAGCCTCTTCATCACTGATCCGCCGCCCATATCCGTCATTCTCTCCGACCTGTTCACGCCAAGCCCGATTCCTAACTAATGTCTCATGCTCAAGTAAGCTTATCGATTCCGCCTGTCTGGCAAGTTGGTTATAGTTGTATTCAGAGATGGCTGTAAGCAATGCGTCTTCCTGCCGTCTCGGAATCGATATTTTAATTGTTGTGTTTTTCCCGTCAACGGAATTTTCCTCAACAACTGCGCCGGCAATACCTTGGATTGCGGAAAGCGCGTTGGCAGTCAATCCGTTCGCTCTCGTATTTTCTATGATGATACGATTCTTAATCTCGTAGGCACGAATACCCATGGCTGAATCCGTGACCACAAGTTTCTTGATATAATGCGGATACCGTTCTTCTGCGATTCTGTTGATAAGGTAATCCGCTACTGTCGGGTTGGACTCAGACAGCTGTTTGTGCAAGGCGTCCAGAACGACCTCAGCACCAACTCCCGCCTTGATGCGCGCTTCAATCATGTCTATCAGGCTTTTGCTTACCGCCTGATATTCTTCCTCAGACAAAACCTGCACAGAGAATTGAACGCCATTCTCCGTGGGCGACCATTTGCCCGACGCGTGCATAGGCTTCCGAGCTATGATCATGTTCCCCTTGCGCTCTACTTCCCGGAAATACCTCTGGACAATCGGGATATATTCAGCTGTCTTCATGTTCGATTGCCAGCCACGGGGCGTAGGTGCGCCTATTCCTGTCTTATTCCCCTCATGAATCAGGAAGTACGCCTCACCATCATCTTTCAGTACGGTAGCCGCCTGACGCACTGTCTGAATTTTTGCTTCCAGAGGTTCAATGACGTTCAGAACGTTATTGACTGATACGGTATCAACAGGATTGTCAATTGCGTCATTAACAGCCTTATAATTCTCTTCCATTGTGCCCCAGAACGGATCGTACCGGAGCATCTCAACACCGCGCTCTTTTAATGCATCCTGAAACTTTGTGGAGCGTCCTGCGCCGAGGTCGAAGTGCCTGGTACCCGGTTTCCAATCAACCCGCTTGAATGTGGCAGGTATCTGATTTAGCGACGTGTCTTTACTGCTGATCGGCTGTGAAATACGTACAGAGAAGAGTCCATCTTGATACGGCTCATTAAATTTGTTGTCATCGTCTTTCTGCTCTGCTTCCAATACCGCATCAGCATCAACAACATAACCAACACGCTTACGGATCTCCTGAATAATATCAGCATACAGATACCATTCTTTCAGCTTCTCAATCTTTAACATTGATGCTTTTAATTGTCTGTCAGCGTCCGCCTCATCATCAAACTTTACGCTCACAGTTATTCCAAACTGCTTTGAAATCGCCTGCATGCGTCCTTGTTTTTTTGCATTCTCAATAATATTCCTGCGCAACATCTCCTCACGTTGAATAGACACGGCAGCTGCTGCCATTGCCTCAGCCTCGGCATCGTATCCGTTATCTATCATATTGCCAAACAGATCAACATCATCCGACATCCGCCGCTTGAAATGTCGCATAGTATTCATCCATTGCAACAGATGATCATTAGTAACGCGCGGATTCTTCTCGATGTACTTAATTGTGGCGTTTTGCAAGTCGGCATCTGTATCCCCGTCTTCCGTGCGCCCGGTAGCCGCAATTACTTCGAATCGGCTTTCTGTCCATCCTTCGGCATCGATTGCGGGTCTGTGTTTATCACTGATGTTTCCGTGTTTGAATCGATAGAGAGTATACAACTCGTCGGAGGAATAGCGTCCAATAGCAAAGCCTTGTTTTCCCTTAGCCGTTTGTAAAAACCCTTTTGCAGTCGCTTCTGCCTCTGTAATCGTTCCTTCTCTGAAGAATTGTGCATAATCACGAACCTCTCCTTTCTCGTCCTGTATGTTTGATGTGATATCCATCATCGCTGCCATATCAGCAGTAAACCCATCGCTTTCGTTGAGTATTTGCGCCTTGATTGTAGAGACGCCGGGAGTGTCTTGCGCCAGAGCAAACCTATGCCGCCCAGTAATCACTTCCAACGCACCTGTATTACGTCGCCACAACATGATTGGACGTGCAGGAACATCCTGATATTGTCCGGCAAGAGGATTAGTAAGTCCACGGGCATTCGCCCCCTGCTTAAACTGCGGAACGTCCTTAGAGAGCGTTATATCGCTGAGAGGGACAGAAACAACATCTGGACCCTCAAGAATTGTAGTGAATCCAAGGACACCCTTCTTGTAGGCGTCCACATATTTTTTCGTATTTTCTGATATCTGTTCTTCCGTCTTCGCCTCACCAGAATCTCCTTCCATCTCTATGGTCTTATCGACCATGTCTTGTGTGAGTGGTCTTGACCCTTCTTTCTCAGCAAGAATAGCAGGAGTTTCTGCCACTTTCGCTTCAGAGCCCCTGTTCTTTACGCTCTCAATAACCTTTTGGATACCTTCAAGCATCTTCGTTTCAGGGCTATCACCAATCTCTTTCTCCTTTTCAATAATATTGAGAACATCCTGCTTTTTGAACTTCCCGTCTTCACGCTGAACAATCTGTCCGGTAAGCTTATAACTCGCCAGATTGCGCTTTAGAGGACCAAGCATTGACGCTGTCTCTCTAGCACTTATCCATTCTTCTTCAGTGTCCATCACTTCGTCAACGGATTCCGTGATAGACTTTTCTTCTTCTGTGGGTTTGCCCTCGTCAATTGCATTGTCTACAACTTCCGTTGGCGCAGGCACTTCAACGACCTTTTTCGAGACAATATTTTCAGAGACTTCCTTCACATTTGCATCAGGAACAACAGTGTCTACCTTTAATGACGTGCCAAGATCATCGATCTTTACATTCTTAAATATGTTGGCAATAGCCCTGTTGGCAGCAGCGGTTGTTTCAGCAATCTCGTCACGAACCTCCTGTGACGTAACCTTGACAGCATCTTTCGCGCGGCTTTCATTCTTAGCAATCCGCTCTTCGACATACTTAGCGTCTGCCGATGCTTCTTTTGCTGCTTCCTCTGCAGCAGCTATCGATTCTTCTTCTGTTTTTACTTTTTTTCTGTATTTCTCAGGGATAGGGGCTTCTTCGTCATTTCGACGGAGAACTTTGGCTCGTTCCAATGGATCTCTAATAAGATCCTCCGAAATAGCCATATTCGGATTTTCCGCCTTTTGTTTTTTCAGCCATTCTTCAGCAGCCTTCTCGTGCTCTATCTTTTTCCTCGATTCCTCTTCTCCTCTCTCTCTTTGCTCAATAGCGTCAATCCCTCTTTGAATCTCTTCAAGCTCTTTTTGCTCCGCCTCTCTCTCTGTTCGACGCATATGATTTTCAATGATGTGCCTTTTCCGACCTTTTAACCCGTGCTTTTCAGCATACTCTTTTATTCGGGCGTCCTCCCGTGCTTTCTCTTTTGCTGCTTCCTCTTCCCTCAAGAGCTGCGCAAACTCTATTTCCTCCTGAAATTTCCTCTCTTTTTCTTTTAACTTCTCAATCTCTTCTTCTTTTTCAAGAGCCTCATACTCCTCCAGAAACTCAATCTCTTCTCTTATCTTTTCAAGTTCTTCCCTCTTTAACGCTTCTTCAGCCTCAATCTCAATTGCCATCTCCTCAAGATCTTCGGCATCCTGCCGCTTATCAGATTCTTTTATAAGCTGTTCAGCGGTTTCTTTTTCTCTTGCTTCAGCTGCCTCTTCCCTGCCTTCAGCTATCTGCTGGCCAACGGAGATCTCGCCCGCTTTTTGGTAGCTACCAGCTCTCTCCCGCGTCGTAGCAGACAGCTTCTCTTGCTCAGCCTTTGTTGCTTCACCCTCTTCCCTGCCAAGGATGTTGAGGCCGTGGCCTTCCTTGCGAAGATTGAGGCTTTCCTGAAACGATGCATCTGAGACAATGCCACGCTTGATCAACGTGCCGTCTATGATCTCACGGGATATCTGGTCAATACTCTTGTATCCAAACAGATTGCGGAGAAAATCCATGACTCTCGTTTGGAAATTGTGGACAATCTTTTCAATCAATCCGACATCCCCGGATTTCAGTCTCTGGTCATAATCATAGAGACTCTCAGCCCGGGACTGGACATGCCGTGCCCAGATCTCCTCATCAAACTTCCCGTTCCTCTGGAACTCAGGAGCCTGCTCAATTCTCTCATTCTCTTTCTTGGTCATAAACAGTAATCTGGCAAGGTGCGATTCCTCATGGATATTCTCATTACCCAATGCGAATCGAGAGGGGGCCATAAGACGCATTAATGCGACAACGCCCATCTCGCCATGATCACCGAATTTAATTAATTGTCCGCTCGGCTTGATCCCAGCATCAAGAGCGCCTTCAACAGCAATGTAAATCATGCTCTTGTCGCCGGAGTTCAGTGCCTCATCTATAGTCCGTGCAAGAGGCTGTAGTGATTCCTGCTTCGTCTCATCGATGTATGCTCGGGTAGATTTTAGGAATGACACCGGATCTTTATGAACTTCTGACTTGTTGATACCAGTGACAATAATGCTCTTGCCCGTCTTGGGCAATGTAATCTGAAACGCTCTCTCAACATTTGATACTGGTTCAAATCCGTTGTTCATCAATGTATCAACCGCAGCAGTCACATCTTCTGCATTGCCGCTCGCCAATGCATCTTGCGCCAGTTTGGTCAGGTCCTCCGCAAGGAACGAATTCTTGTCAAGTCCAGTCCGTTTACTCCACGATCCGTCTGACGACAGGTCTTCTATGGCACTAACCAAAAACTCTACAGGACTCTGTTGCGCCTGCTCTCTTGTGGTGCCATCCGGCTGATGTTCCAGATGCACAGGAGTAACAGTAGCTCCTGCTGCCCGAAATCGATTAGCCCAATCCGGGTCGCCGTCGTGAATATTCCGAGTCTCCTCAAAGGGGACTTTCTCAAGGGATTCCAACTCTTCCAGAGCTTCAATTACACCGCTCTCCTTTATCTCTTTCGCCCTTTTCTGAACCTCCTCGGATTTGGTGAATTGCATGTGGCGCCCAGCCGTTCCGCCGGCAGTGAGTCCGACAGTGGCAACCATGCCGGGGAATACGTCTACAGCCTCCTGAATGCCAGCCTGGGCTGCCCCGGAAAGTATTGTCTGCCAATCCTCAGCTTTGGGACTGTCGGACTTCCTCAGACCATGCCCAGTCTGCATATGGGACATACCCTTCTGAACACCTTCTTCGGCAGTTTCTTTAATCGTATTGGTCATCCATACCTTTGCCGCCTTTGCAAAGATTTCCTTCTTGGACGCATCTGCATTCTTGAGATATTCTTTAATCTGATCAACAACGCTTTTTGTTCCAGCGCCGCCGAACAGATGTTTAAACTGCATGTTTTCAACGACTGCATACGGAAGTCCGACAGCAACGGCGATGCCACGGGCAACCTCTGGATCAACCCCCGCCTCCACAGCATCATAATAAAGTTCGCCCACAGACATGAGATAGAAGAGACTAGCGCGAGCAACGTTCCCCGCAGTGACAGCGGCGATCGGAGCTGTGACAGGAGCAGCTGGGCCAGTGGCACCACCTGTAAGCAGTCCAACTCCAGCCCCAACAAGGACTCCACCAGCGGTCGGAATACTCATGCTTGGAAGGAGCCCCTCAAGAGCACCTTCAATCATTTTCGGAATAAAGCCCGTCTCCCCACGATCCGCGTCATGCTCAATGGTTCCCTTCCTGTACTTATCTGACTGCTTTTCAAGCCAATCCAATGAGGGAAGTGCCCCCATGTTAAAGCCAAGAGCGTCATTAATTCCCAGTTCGCTCAACGATTGGATGCCACGGGCTAGGTTCTTGGAACTGTCTATAAATCCTTTCGTTATATCATGCGGCAAATTCATTGACGTAATCCCCTTTAGGGGATTTGTCGTAACCCATGACTTTACTGTATTAGTAACAGTATCAAACCATGGGCGCGTTCGCTCTCTCTCCATGACCATAGCCTGTTGCTCTTGCGCCTGTTGCTGCATCTGCATTTGGGCATAATAGTTTTGAAGAGCGGCATAGTCATAAACAGTTTGTCCAGCCTCATTTTTATATGAGGGTATCTGCGGCACTTGCGGTTGTACAGGCGCTTGTTCTGGCATGGGCTGTTGCTGTACAGGCTGTTGCGTGGGCTGCTCGGGCTGTAATCCTGCCACCGTGTCCGCGGGTACGATTTGCCCTTGCCAATACACATATTGCGGAGACGGTTTGTCGTATATGGACATTATTTCTTGCCTCTTAGTTGCTGGATTGCCTCAAATTCTTCTTCTGTAAGCCATCTGCCTACTTCCTCGTCCCATATTTTTCCCGGATTCTTTGCTCCTTGCTGACGTAGTGGGGTATGCCTGTCCCGAATCTCATCGTTCAGGGCGTTAAGCTCCTCCTCTGTAATCATCTTCCCACCAACATCGAACATAGTCTCTCCGCTAGGAGTCTTATACGGGTTCCCAGTTATAAGTGGTTCTGCAGGAATGATTGTTTGATGTCCCTTATGGAAAACGTGCTTGTTTCGATCATACCTTACTTCGGGATCATTTATGTCTAGTCGTCCGGGCAATCCTATTCCAGTGCCAGGTCGCCCATACATTCCCATGCCAGATGTTCCTTGTGTTTGCACAATGTTCTTTTCTCGTCTAAACGGTGTGAATCGACCGTTTTCAATAGTCCCTATTTTCCCTGACGTTTCATCCCGCGCAAACTGCGCCGTCGGAGCCGCCTCCGTTCCGGCAGGAGGCGGCGGGGTATCGGCAGAAGAAGCGCCGGCAGGAGGCGGCGGGGTATCGGCAGAAGAAGCGCCGGCAGGAGGTGCAGGTATAGTCCTTAGGTTCCCGGGACCAAAGTATCGAACAAATTCCATGCCTTCAGAAAATGGCGTTCTATCCTTAACTTTCACGAACCCGGCATTAGTTCTCACGTACACATCGCCAATTGTCAGTTCAGACTCTGATTTGGGCAAGTACTCCACTTTCTCCAACGGATATCTCGTATTGACAGCCTCATACACTTCTTCCATATCAGCTACCGTGCCAGAGCCAGTAGCCCTCTCCATGAGTTTATCTATCATGCTTTCTCTGGCTGCCATATATTTCTGTGTTGCTGTAGTGCCGTCTGCACCAACACCATATTCTCCACCGCTCTCAGGGACAGGTGCTGTTCTACCACCTACGCCACCGCCAGTGCCGCCACCATAATGTTTCATATAATCATCTGCTAGATTTTGCGCACGCCACATACTTAAATAATGCTCTTTTGCAACCGGATCAACCCAGGTTTCAACGCGCCCATCTTTGTAAATAGTTTTACCCAACCCTGTATCAGAGACGGTTGATGTGGGCGCATCCCCATATTTAACTGCTTGGTCAAAATTATACTGTGCAATACGCTCATTTAATTTACTCTCTCTGTCCTTTATATCAAACTCAGCTTCCTTGAGTTTCATCTGATCCTGCCGGTCCTTCATATCGATCAGCATCTTCTGTGTCTTCATACGCTGGCGACCTTTCTCTATCTCACTCAAGAATTGATGATGCTGTCTTTGCTTGTCTTCCTCAGCACGCAATTGCGCAGCCTGAATGTTTCGCTCCTGCTGCCTTGCCACCTCCTGTTGATACAACTGCGGACCCATCGCGAATCCGGATGCAGCGCTCACCCCAGCAGGCGCTTCTGGTTGAAGAAACGATTTTTGTCCGCCCATCTGAGCCAATCCGCCAAGAAAACCCTGAACAGGAGCGCCAGCAATACCGCCACCGCCACTGCCAGACATCATCTGATTCGTATAATTCATCATCTCTTCATAGTCAGCCATGACACTGTCAGTTGCTGGAGGTGCCACAACAGGCATCTGCTCACCAAAGAAAAATTTAGATAAATCAAGCATGATTAAATCCTATCGATCTTGCCTGTGTTTTCGTTGTAGACCATCCTTGGAGAATAATCCATGTTCAGTCCCAAGATATTACCCAATCCACTCAGCGACCCCGCACCAACGCCGTAGCTCAATCCACCGCCCAAGTCGGTGCCGCCGCCTATAGCGCCGCCAACGGCGCCGCGGGCAAGCCCAGTGCCAGTATAGCCAAGAGCATCTTTAAACGTAGGCATGACACCACCCGCCGCCTGACCAATACTGCCGCCCACTAAATTGCCAAGCGTAGAGCCTAGCAGCGGATTTCCCGTCAAAAGAGTACCGGCAAGCCCGCCAAGCAAAGCCCCGCCTTTACCCCAGCTAGACGCTTTGCGCATCGTGTCCTGTGCTTTTATCGTATCCTTTGTAATTTGGCGAGGAGGACCCATTTGCGGTTGCACGTAGCCGACGGGAACCCGATAGTTCCTGTCCAATTCACCATAACCAAATGTCTTGTCTTTATTAAAAAGATTTAACATGTCAATAACCTCTATACTTGTTTTTGATCTTTAACTGATCATCATAGTAAGGATAAAAAGAGGAGCCTAAGGATCCTTGCGTCGCGGGCGGGTTCTGATTGCCAAAGGAGCCAAAGGAGCCCAAGGATTCCTGCGTCGCAGGCAAACTCTGATTGCCAAGGGAAAGTTTGCTGTTAAATAAACTGGTATCAATACCGGGAGTATCTCCAGTTGATCCCGGGACAGCAGCCGGAGCGGCTGCACCTGGGGACGCAAGCCCTTTCGTCGGGAATAGCGCTCCTGTCAACGGACCCTTCTGGAAACCGCCGCTTTGCGTAAAATTGCCGATCGCAGACGTCACGTCACCGGCAGACTTCGCGCCAGCCAACCCGGCACCCAGAGCCATGCCGGGCGCTCCGCCAACCAGATATCCAGCGCCACCGCCAATTAAAGACTTGACCAAGCCCTTCTTTTGTCGCTTCTCTTCCCGTTTCCGTTGCAACTCAGCCGCATTGGCAGCCGCTGCGGAAGAAACGCTTTCCCGGAGATTGTTACCGACAACACCGGCAGGACCACCATCACCCATCCCTGCTCCCACATCAAGGAAAAACTTAGAGATGGCAAATGCTTTCTCTTTCTTTTTCAGTCCGCTTGTACCCATTATTTGCTCCTTTATAAAACTGCTGTAATCAGTCCGGTTAATCCGCCAATAGCATCCATCAAAAAACCAGCCGTTTGCATTTTTCTTGTGAATTGGCTTGGAGTCTCACGAACTCCTGTTGCCTGACCAAGAGATGCTGAAGCCTGCTGAATAACACTCATATTCTGAAGTTGCGACTGCCATTTCAGCCCAGCAAGACCCTCAATAAACGCCGCTCTCTGCTGCATTACGTCCCAGCGAAGTGTCTCGGACTTGACCAACATTTCACGGTCACTGATCAATTCGGCAGTGTGCTTGCGCATGCCTTCAGCGACCATGCTCCCAATCATGCTCAAATGGCTCTCGTAACTGCGCATCCAGCCAAGATACACGTCATAAAGCGCCTTGGACAGGTTCTGCTTCATCGTAATATCATCCAACAACCGCTGTTGTTCCATGGCGTCGTACTTATGCCGAATGTCCTGATCGGCAAGGATGGCTTTCATAACCATCTCTTTATCCTGCATTGACGCCCTTACAGATGCGTCCTGCGTAGACAGTCTTGCCTTCAGCATCGAATCACGATAAGCCAAATCAAAACGAAGCGCAGAGTCCTGATTAGCCAATGCTGCCTTCATCGCCGTCTCCTGATTCACTATGGCAACCTTCAATTCGGCGCCATGATTCTCAAAAGCAGCCCGAAGCAGACCCTCATGCTCCGCCAATGCCGCCTTGACAAGAATATCCTGCTCACCAATCTTCAGACGGAGGATGCTCTCGCCCTGCGCAATGTTCACTCGTGTAGCATTTTCCGCTGTCGCAATAGCAAGTCTGGAATCAGTTTCCAAAACAGCTATCTGAGCACGAACATCATTCTCCTGATCTGCTATTGCAGCACGGACAGATGCGTCAAATTCAGATAACTGAATCCGTGCCCAAGTCTCCTGCTTCCCAAGACTTATCCGGAGATAAGCATCCTGATTCGCAATCAGCCTCTTGAATTCGGTCTCAAGAAGCGCAAGACCCTCTCGTACAGCCAGTTCTCCAGCGCGAATCTTGGCGTCCTGATTGCCAGTCATGACGCGAACTTTGTTCTCCGCATCAGCAATAATTGTGCGAATCTTCCCGTCATAAGACGCAATCGCCGCTTTCAACACATTCTCCGCCTGTGCAATATTCTCTGAACTGGTAATCTCACGATTTGATATGGCTGCACGCAATGCATTCTCAGCATAAGCAATCTCAGCTTTTAAGTCAGAATCAAACTTTGTCAACACGGCCTTTGTAGCAGCATCATGATTTGCCAGATTAGTACGGGATATATCCTCCTGTAATGCCAGCGCAACACGAACCCGGGACTCGGTCGTTGTCAATGCAGCCCGCAACGAATTCTCTGCATAAGCAATTGATGCCCGATTATAGGCATCTTTGTTCGCCATAGCCACTTGCGTTCCAAGTTGCGCTATCGTGCTTGCCGCCTGTAATGCAATCTCCGTCTTCGATATCTGTGCACGTAGCGAATTCTCTGCAAGCACACGCTCAATGGACGTACCTGCCTCCAGAACAGCCGCAGACATGCGCACAAGATTCTCTGATGTCGTTATGGCCGCACGGACAGCATTTTCATAATTTGTCATCGAAACACGGGTTTTCAGGTCGGCATTCTGCAAGGACGCACGAACCCAGCCCTCAAACTGAGATACAATAAGGCGAACACCATTCTCAGCATAACCAAGCAATGTACGCAGGTAATTCTCCGCAGATGCAATATTCGCGCGTGTTTCCAAGTCAGCAGCAGTTGAGGCGAGCCCGACATTCGCTTTCATCGCATCAATCACAAGTTCCTTCTCGTACTGATTAACCTGTGCCTCCATATTCGCTGCAAGAATCGCCTGAGCCCGGTCAAAATGCGTTGAAAGACCTCGCCGCCCAAGGGACAGAGACCTGCGCATATTCGATTCTTCTTCGGAGTAGCGAAGTGTCAATGAATCACGCAACGCAGATACAGCAGCATCAATATCAGCACGGAGTATCGCATCATAAACAGACAGATCGATAACGCCCGGTAATACTTTCCCTTTCGAAAGCGTTATTTCATCCGCAACAACCGGTGAATAGCCCGCAGGCAAATAATCTTCCGGGATCGTTACATCCAGATCAACCTCGTGCGACGTCGCATCAGTAGCAGGCAAAACCACTTCACCATAATCAGATACATCAGGGACAGACGGCTTATAAACACTATCAGGATCCAATACAGGCGGGACAATGTCTGTTGCTGTGGCGTCCTCAGTAGATGGCTGTATCAGTGTACCTACATTAGTCAAATCCTCAAAAGTCAGATCGTCAATATCGCCGATAAATATAGAATCGCCAGCAAGAGGGGCGGTAATGCTTCCCTTCGGAATTACCCCCGCTGTTATTGCCGTGCTGGCTGCAATCGTACCGCCAACAACATCATTAGGCTGAGAGATGTTGGTGTACTCATTTGACGTGAAATAAATAGCGTCCACCTGATACTCAATGGGATCGGAGTCTATGGTTGCATTCGCAATGTTTACCTCAGGCATGCCTCCCACAATCAGGGATGGGGTACTGATAGACATTGTGCCTGGCGTAACTGTCTTTAGCGTAGATGCGGACCCATACTCAATCTCATCCAAGTCGGGGTGAGTAATATCCGTGTCTACAGTAATTCCAGAAACGTCTACTAAAGGAACAGTATCAATTATATCCGCATCAACGTCAAATGCAGCCGATTCCAAAACAGTTATACTGGTAGAATCACCAACAAACGATTCTGGATCAATTGTATCAATCTCAGTAGCATTCTTTACTTCCGCATAAGGGTCAGTCCCACCGGATCCGATATAGCCGCTGTTCAAGATATTGTCTATGGGTGCGACCATGCTGTCAGACCCGATTACCATATCAGTCATTTGATCAAAGTAGTCTTTAGTGTTCTCCCCAAAAATATCAGGTAAAGAACTCGCGCCCTCTTTGAATGCCACATCTTTTTCAATCGCTTCGAGGGCGCCCATTATCCCTTCGTTCTTTTTGCCAGTAGTATCACTGAATGCACGCCATAGACTAGCGGTTGAGAACTGATTCTCGTCGTTACCAAACCCAAGCAGAGGGTTCCGATATGCCATGTATTTCGGATCATCAAATATCGAGTCGCCATTAGGAATCGCTATCTGATTATACGCCCACCACCACGGCCCTTTTACATAATGAATACCAAACTCAGAGCCTGTCCCGGCTTCACGACCAGAACTTGATTTTGCACCAATGCCCCCCGTTTGAGAGCTGTTATATGCATACATTGCTGCACGAAACGCGCCAAAGTCAAACAAATTCGAGTCTGGTGAAGTCAGCGATATGTTTGCATTGTTGTGCGCCCTGAAATGACCTCCAATATTTTCCTGCTTAACAGGCATCCAGTCATGATCTTTGTCCCCCGCCTTGTCGGCGTGGACAGACCCAAACATTGCCCTGACATAGGGGTCGTAAATGGCCTCTGTTGTACTTGACTGATCCCAACCCATAATTAGACCTCCCTTGACCCGACCGTGCGCAATCGCCAATCGTCCGCCTTCATAATTTCAATCACTCTCGGGTTATCAGAGACAGCCATCAGAGTCTTTACATTAGCAGTGCGGAGCATATCGCACAAAATAGAAATAGCCTCTTTCCAATCATCAATTGAAAACCCGTCTGAGTTCAAGCCAAGGATGTTTATTCCGGACATGCCTTCAATGACAGTCGGTTGCAGAACAAGCGATCCACAAATAAGGTCGTCTTTCCAAATGGCAAGACAATACAACTCCTTCGCCCGAATCCTCCGGGATATATCGGCAATACCCCATCGATCCGATGACGATTCTACCGCCTTCATCAATGACGGCCAAAGAGCAGTCACACCATGTTGTTCTAGAAGTTCAAGCCTCAGCCTGCTCTTCTTCTGAACCTGATTGTGATACTCCTCTAGTGCCTCTGATATAACGTCGGTCATGAGATTGATACCTTATCTCTGCTTTCGTGATTCGATCGCCGGGGCGCGCTACCCCGGACACGCGAACTGTGCCATAGACAAAAGACGTGTTACTGAACGCAGCACCTTCCGGAGAGCAGAGAACGGGTTTCCCCGCGCACATGGTCGCATCACTGCTATACTTATAGTCGGTAGTGACATGAACATCGCTCATCTCGGAACTTACATTTACAATGGTAATTCGTTTTTGCCCGTTATTCGCCATGTCCAGTATGTTAGTTTTCAGTGAAACATTAACATAAGAAGGCATCGGATCTGCTATTACTATTGTTCCCTGAGATAAGACAGACATGCCTCTAGGAGCCCAGTCCATAGGCCCGCCTAGCCCTCTCTCAGTGAGTATATAATTGCCCACCCAGTAATAACCCGTACCGGGCTCGAGCTGCACTCGTGGCTGGGTGTTTCTGAATATCCAATCATAACCAAGTTTTTCAGCGGTAAAATTGTGCAGGATCCGCCAGACATTACCATCAGTGCCAACAAACACGTGCTGATAAAGCGTCCCGTCCACCGATAACGCCCCGGCAATACCCACGTCAGATGGAAGTCCGTGTATCTCGCCTAAAGCCGGCATGCCAAGGGCTTCATTGAGCAGGAACACCCCGCAATCGCCATAACAGACCATTGCGTCGCCAAGCCGCTTTATCTGCTGAATATGCGCAGGCATATACATATACCCATCCTCATTCAAATGAGTATCACGGATATTATGTTCTTTATAATTAAATACACCCTCAATATCAGCGGAATCAACAAGCCCGTAGTACACCCCTTTATCACGCACCTTCGTGTAGAAAAGACGTGCATCAAAGGACGCCACTCTGGTTATGTTTTGATTATAAATGTAAGTGCCATCAGGGTAAACGATTGCTCCGCCTTCATCACCTGCAACAATAAGCACATTATCAAACCAGACCTCTGACACGGGGTTGGAGAAAGGAAGCCGACAAATCTGCACAACATCACTGTCGTCATCAATATAGATCAAATTAGTATGTCCAGATTCCTGTAATGCCCCATTATCTTTCCAGATATTCGGTGATAAAGCCCGGTTAATTTCACCTAAGTAAGAGTTGATGATTGTTCCTGTATTTGTGATACCAAGACTACAGGCAGCAAGACAATCCCTGATCACCCCAGAATTATTTACTACACCCAAATTGCCAAGTCGGCAATTTTGCAATGTGCCTGTATTACTATTGCAAAAAAAATCAGATGCACCCAAACACCTATCTGCAGTTCCAGACACGTCAATCGCGAAACCAATCTGTTTATCATCAATGACAGTGCCGGAGCCGCCCCAGTTCACCCTGGACGCAGTCCCAGCAAGATGCTCAAATAAAGTCTGCCCGCAACTTATCGGATACCAACCACCATCTATGTGTCCGGTAAATGTGCCGGGAATAACATATTCGTGTTCATATGGTGGAGTAGCAAGCAAATTATCCCGGACAATATACTTACCGTCTAACGGAAAATCTGGGTCACGCCCGATCTTGTACAGGTCCTCAACAGAATGAATTTCTATGTATCCGTTTAATAAAAACGCGTACTCGCCATAAACTGCATGACTGCCAAATGAGTATCCTTTCGAACCCAGGTATGCTGCAACATCAAACACATACCTGAACCGGGGTGATACCCAATAACCACGATCAGGATATAGGTTTTTCAACTCCTGAAGTCCGGATATATCACCTTCATGATATTTCAGTCCGGTAAACGGTATGTTAACATTGTACTCACGCATTAGTAATCTCGTAGGAAAAATACACCCCTTTAATTACAGTGTCAACAAATGATTCACCGACAGAAAAAACAACATCAAGCCTGTCCAGTGCCTTGACAGTAATACTATCAGGAAACGAATTGCCGCCCTCCACAGCAGTTACACTGCCAATCACCTCTTTATTTAGAAGCGTTTTTACCGTAACACTGCCTGAGTCTAAACTATCTATAAACAAAGAGATCCGATCCAGCCTCACGTCCCGGGGCGGCCGGAACCCGATAACAACCACGCCAGATTGCGAGGCTGGACCAGAAAAAACAACCCGGTCCACATAAACAGACTGGGGCATTGGAATTGAAGTCTTTTGAGAAGGATGTAACATTATTGAATTCTCCAGTATTCAGTCGGTCCACCCATCTCCTCGGCAATCATATCATCATAAATGCGCTTGCAGTCACGCAGTAACGGCACCTCATAATCATTTACACCCTGTGTATTGCGCATGTCGATTTCAGTCATGCGTTGCATAGACCGAATCAGTACATCCGGATGTTGGACAGTCCAAAAACTCAACGATCTAGGTTCCATATTTTCAGGAGAGTACATGACGCACCTGATCTTCAAGGTCCGATCAAAATCACGTGGTTCAAAGGAGATACTATGAAATGGCCAATGCTCATCAGACGAACCTGTCTCATAGGGCTCTGGTTTCCAGCTGATTCTGACCATGTTTTCCCCGTCACCAGAAACCTCAAATACATCCCGAACATACCGGGCATTCCTGAACGAAACACTAGACTGTCTTGCAGCGACATTCTTTATAATCCACGCATCTTCCTTCGGATGCCCAAGTTCACGGTCAAGCCAGCGTTGAGCAGATTGAAGATACCAATAAGCGCGAGCGGACGGAACGTTATTCGTACCGTCCACGGTCAAAAGGTCGTACCGTCCACTCGTCTCAATAAACAACATTGCCACAGATTCAGCATCCATAAACTACGCCCTACTCTTCAATCAAGGGGACCCAATTCCCGCCTAAGTTTACGAACATTAAACTATTCGCGTTCTCAACATCTACGCCAGCAAATGTGACTTTTTTATCACCAGCGGTATTGTTCACCAAGATGACCTGCGGGTAAAAATCACCAGGCAAATCAAGTGTAACTGCGTCTGTGAGCGACGTGCACACAATTTGTCCGGTACCAGCAGGCACGGATACAATTCCGTCTTTGCCGGTAATAGTGAAGGTATCGTTTTTCATGCGGTACTCGAAGGCATCGGCGAGGGGCACATTCATCCAGCTAGTAGTACCCCGCAAAAACAGGCTAATTGGGCATAAGCTCAATAAGTAGCCATCCCATTCTACCTCGTCGAGATCGCCATCGACCTGCGAAACCAGTATTACGCTCGGGGCGTCGTTCGGCGGGGATAGCTTCACCCTCCCCGTCACTGAGTCTCGCTTGATGATGACAATACTGGTGCCGTCAGGTACTTGATAGACGCCTTCGTTATCTTCTGTGTCACCGTCAACGACAAAAAGGTGACCAAGAGTGCGGCGGTTAACCAGAGTCTCAACAGCATTAATCTCAGTGCTCCAATCTTTGGGTGTATCAAGGGTAAGACCGTTAACAATGTCTTCAACTACATCATGTAAGGACCTCCCGTCCACCTCAAACTTGCCAACAAAATCAATGTCGGGAATGACCTTCTTTTTGCTACTTTTAGGTTTAATACCCATCTTAAAACTCCTTTTAAGGGTGGGGTGCGCCCGACACGCGGCAAGACGCACCCACGGGGGTTATATGAAGAAACAGACAACTCAAGAAGCAAAGTCGCGCCCAAGGTTTTTGATGTAGCACATCGCATCAAGATTATCGACTTCAATTCCAAGCGTCGTGAAGATGCCTTCATGAATAGCGTCGCGCCATCCAAATCCATCTTCAACCTGACGACTCTTCATTTCTTTGATACTCTTGATTACGGCAAGACCACGCCCTTTCTTGTGCACTCCAGAAATCAGTTCGGGCTCCACGATGATCGCATCACGCTCCAGAGCCGGGTTGTTACTGAAATCGGTATGCTGCGAAATTTCAAGAGAGCAGTTCAGCCCATCGATCCGAGTAACCTCAAAGCCCCAAGCGTCTTTGTGCTTCGTATCTACAGTTACATGAGACATGCGCTCGAACAGGTTGATGATCTCCTGCTTCGCAATAGCGCTGGTATACATTTTCTTGCGCCCAGAGCTGAACATGGACAGTTTGATCAAAACCAGCTTCAAGAAATCATAAGCGCCCGTATCCCAAGTGGTACGGGTGAAGTTCGTGTCCATAAACATTCCGGTCTTGCAGATGTCAAACACGTTCGCGCCGTTCCCGAAGTTCGGGTCCATAAGCATCCATAATATCCCGCCCATACGATACTGAGACAATGTCTGAATTTCTCCAGTCAAATTGTCGTCAACAGTCGCTTTGCGCTTCGTACCAAAGATGATCGCGCGCTCAATATACGTGTTGAACTGCTTCCAAAGCTGCAACCAGTATCGCTTGTACGTGGATTCAGTGAAAATCTGTGCATTCGAGAGTTCTTCGCCGGTCAGCCCAAGACCTGCCATGAACGTCTGAATATAGTTCTCTTTCTCCGTAGGTTCGCGGAATCGAGTCCAAGGCAGCTTCGATCCCTCAGGCATAGCCGGAGAAATAGGACTTACGATCAAACGCGCATTGCCCTGATTGAATTGCCCGAGAACATTCCCGTTAACGCCACCGCCGCCAGTGTCTTTCTTGAACAGTTTCACCTGTGCATAAGAGTTGTTGCCGTTAATAACACGACCAACAACTTCGCCATGCACAGATGCACCATGATCGGAATGACTGTCATCGTCGGCAAGCAGCGTCAGCATTACTTCTTCATGCTTCATAACCTGTCTTGCGTCGTTTGCCGTCATCTTCAGGTAAACACTCGCATCAGCATCCATCTGTTCAGTAGCACCGACGGCAGAGTTCAGCGTGTCCACCTTATGCACTCCACCAGCGGTCACATGAACAAATCGAGGGTCGTGGCTTTGCATGCTCCACTTGAATTCAGGAGCTTCCTTGCCCGAACCAAGATTGCTCATGACCATTTTCGTCAAAGGGGTGTCCATCATGTTCTTATTGGGCGTCTGCCGATACAGCTTCGCGCGCCGCTCCTGAATGCGCTGATCCGCATTCGTCCCATGACTGGACACAACATCTTGTACCAGATTGCCAAATTCCATGTAACTCATGATCGTTCTTCCTTATCTTCCTTATCTTCTTGTTCTTCGATTAAGGGTTCCTCAACTGCCTCCTTCTTTTGGCGCCGTGATTTCCCCGAGGGCTTCCCGTCAAGTAATTCCAGTAACGCCGCCGCCTTATCAGGAGTTATTTCAACCTCACCGATCTTCAGCCCTTTCCTAAAGTCCGGAACAGAGCCAGTAAGGCAAACACCGTACTGGGTGCCGAACCAATGTACGAAATGTCTGAATGGGTATGGTATCATCTTTTTAGGTGCTTTAGGCTTCATAGTACCTCCTACAGCAATGTTTCAAGAAACGAGATACCGTCGTGATCGTCACTCTTGCGTGCGGCTTGCGCCTGACGACCGGCACCAGACGGCTGCTTGGGGGCTTTCTTCGATCTGACATCAATTTTATTGCCAGATTTCAATGCGTCAAGCTTGCCTATCTCACTTCTCAATATTTCAACTGCCTTAAAGACCGGAGCACGAAGGTCTCCGTCTTTTGCATCCTTACAGGCTTTATTATATGCTACCCGAAATGCGTCCTGATACACAAGTATTTCAGGGCACTCTTTTGTTGCTTCATTCAAATAAATCATTTTCTCAACATGCGTACTGATATCTCCAGCAAATTGATAGAGACGTTCATTAAAATTGCGCTGGACACGCGCTTCCACCTTGCCGACCAAGGATCGGAAATTATCAATAGAATCCAATGCACGGTCAAGGTCATCGTCCGTAATGTCAAAATCAGCCGGCTCAGCAGGCTTCTTTTCTTCTTTTGGCTTTTCTTCACGATCCTCTTTGGAATCCTCTTTAACCGAATCATCCTCGCCGGATTCAGAAGCCATCTGCTTTTTCAGAGCATCCGCAACTTCATTCGATTCCTCAGTCTCTTCGGCTTTATTCGACCGATCTTCTTCCTGAGTAGGAATATCTTCTTCATCAGGGATATCCTGATACGGGCTATAATTCTCATTAGCACCAGCATCAAGAGGCGGCAAATCAATGGGTCCATCAGTCGTTGGGTTTGTTCCGTCCATTTTCTTTCTCCAATTCAGTTATTGCCGTTTTAAGGCAGCTACTGACCTCAGCAACAACATCCATATTATCGCTGATCAATCGGGTCAGGTTTTCTCTACTGTCAATTATAAACATCAGCCCTTGCATGACACCACGCATCCGCTGTATCTCTATTATATCATTACTTGCAAACACTATGTCAGCAGCGGAATCAAGCCCCTGAATTGCAGCCTGCTTCAAGGCTATCCAGCATGGGCTGTTGAAAAATGCGTCATAAACCTCTTGGTTCATGCGCGGTTGTTTTGCTTCAGCAATTGCTCTAATCGCTTTCTTTGTGTCATGTCTCATACTACATCATCCCAGCAGGAATTATGTCCCCTGCCTGTTGCATTGCCATGACCTGCTCGTCAGGTAGAATTTGCGCTTCCATGCCGGGCATCTGACCGCCCTCTTTCCTGAATTCATGCACATTTTCAAATCCCATTTTACGGATTATAGACAGAAACATGCGCCCCACATCCATATTGCCAAATGCGTCCATGGCTACCTCAGGAATGGATAGCATCCTATCTACCATCTGGCTCATTGCCTGCATGTCCGTCTCTTTCTGCATTCTGTTCAAAGGCTCAATTTCGAATGAGCTCATGTCAAGGTCCCATGGAGACACAACCATATCATCGACGCCTGGCGGCAACCCCATTTCTTCACGCAGTTGATTTTCGTATCTGCTACCCAATATTTGCACTATCATATCATTATCCAGAAACTGGACATTGTTATGACACATCTGACGGATTAAAGTGTAATAGCTCTGCTCTGTGATTACCTGACAATCTTTAGCAAGTCTGCTCAGTGCTGCCTGCTGAGCCGCCTGTAGACCCCATTGTGTAGGACGCTCGGGCATACCAGACATATCGCCTTGCGTAATCGCATGAGTGCCGACACAATAATCACTGAACTGCATCAACGCCTGAACATGATTCGGGTAATCGTTGGTCATATCGTGAAATTGAAGTTGTTTGATAAACTTGTCAATGTTCCCATCACCATAGAGAGGACGTTGCAATCGGATAATCTGACGCGGACCGCCTTTCCGAAAATCTTCAGAATTGATCATGCTGCCATCAATGACAAACATGGAATTGTGTACCCGAGACGCATTCCAGTAGTGCATCCGCACTTTCCAGTCAATGAATTGGTGGAGTCCATAGGTAGCCGCCAGACTGGACACAGGAAGCATGTCATATCCGCAAGTCTGCGGTCCGTCCATGACCATTGGGATCATGCCATGATCATAGTCCAGTGGATACGCTTGAATGATGACCTGCTCACCAGCCACGGCAAATGCCCAAAGTTCAGGATGATCCGTATCGCCAATCCCCCATTCACTGGGAATCATGCGCCAGAAAAGGTAAGCGATATCCACCTCATTCGTCGTTTGTGATTCCTGACTGCCCGGTACCATATCGGAAGATCCGGCATCAGTCATTTCGTGGCGACCGCTTTCCTGCAGCCAATTCGCTTTAGTGCTTCTTGCGTTGTCAGACTTGGTCAGGTCATAAACGTACTTGCAGTTGAACAAACGCATCTCATCGTCCGCCTCATCACGAAGCAACAGCATGGCATTGGAGCGTTTCCAATATCCGATAAATTCAGACTCCTGATACCGATTCAAGCCCGCATGAGGATCAAGGATCAATGAATATACATCAATGTTCTCTATGTATGACCCCTCATGATAAACGCGCTCTTCAAGAACACGAATCACGTCGCCAATCTTCAGTTCCGGCATCTCTTCACGGATCAAGGTAAACAAAACATCGGTCACCTCTGTTGGGACAGGCTCTTTTCTTATATGCTTGCGCCAGACAGGTGCCTTCGCCGAAACTCCATACAAAAATGTGTCGCGCAACGACGTGAAATGAGACAGCTTGTGTTGAAACCATTGTGCCTGAGCGTTCAAGAGCCGATCCATCTTTGCCGCCCGAACAATAGCCTCCTTAGACGATCTTGCCGTCAATGGATACATACCCGTAGGATCGCCAAAGAAAACACCAGCCGCATATGCAACCATAGTATCCAAACTTGCCCTTGACACAGGGACAACGACACGAACAGGAGCCTTCGGGTCACGCTGCATGTCAAGTGAAGTATGCGCATCAGGAGGAACGTAAGCCGTCTGCAAATGATCCAACTTGCGCCAAGAGTCACGCATTGTTTGACCCGTCCGATACCCCCTGCAAATCCGGTCATTCAAAGCCTGAAGTAAATTCTTGTGCGTTTCACTGTTGGGATCAAGATTGATTCCCTTTGGATATTCGTAATCATGTTTTTTCTCAAATATCATACAAACAATTCCTCGTAGGATTCATTCAAAATATCATCCCAAGGATCATATTGCTTCACAGGAATACGATTCTCTTCATCAGGGTGCTCCACCTGCTTATCAAAATACAAGCCAATATTACGCATGACATAATCAACATAGCCAAGCGTGTCAATTGCGTCCCAGCCACGGCAGTCCGGGAACGAAATCATCTGCTGTTCTAATGGTCCGTGCTTTATACTTTCGGAATGCCAGACATGCCCCTTTGGATGGGTTGGCTCAAAGGGGCGGTATAACCAGAGCGCCGATGATGCACGCGCTTCCTTGATTGTACGCCGTTCACCGTCCTCAGACTCAATGTACTTGCGGGCGGCGGGTAACCATATCCATGATGCGTTAATACCCATCTTCTGAGCAAACTTCTCAAGTGGACCACGGATAGCGTCGTGAAGCCCTGCATCTTCAACGGCAAGTATATCGCAGTTATGCCTTGATGCAAAAGCGCACAGCCTGAACCCGATATCTTCATAATTCAGGCGCTCATGGATCATATCACGCAAATACACATTCGCATTTTTGCAATCCACTGCAACAGACAGCATAGCCGTAAATGCGCTTCTCGGATTGGCTGTGCGTGCCGGGTCAACGATAATAAAACGTACTACGTCCTTATTGTCGTTCAACGACAAGTCTTCTGTATAATACTGAAATTCAGTAGGAAACTTGTTGTCGTTTGATGCGCCGGCAGTACACAGATATTCCTTAAAAAATCTGTTTTCCTTTCCTACCCGCTTATACTTCTCAAACTGCTCCTGAACCTGCTCATCAGTCAAATAATCAACAATGGATACAAATACTTGACTACCCGGCTCCGTTTCTCTTGCCGTTGCATATCTGTCACCAAACCAGTCTGGTTGTTGTGCTGCCACTTCCACAGCAGCCTGTGAGTGTTTGCACGTGTCAATAATCATAATCTGCCACGGCGGTCGGTGCCCGGGTTTGATTTCACTCCATTTATGGGTGCGTGGGTCTGGCTGAATCTCAGTTTCAACGCAGGGGAACAAAGTACCCCACAACCAGTCGATATGCTCTTCTCTGTAAGTCTCATCCATTACCCTGCGTCGGTCCGTGATATCGTCACACAGGATCAATGAAGGACGTTGCTGGCGTCCCTCGATGAAGTCAACAAGTCCGTTCACAACGGCATTGTCTGACTTAGGCACAACAACACAGAACGATTGACCGGTAATCGGATCAACGAGTTTCCATGCTTTCTTGCCCCAAACCTCACGGACGCCATCAACATACTGAGGAACCATTGTTCCAAATACTTCCGTGATCAATGGATTGGTGAGCAGAGCAAGCCGGATACTCTCCGTGCGTTGCTCAGCCAACTTCAATTCAGAGCTTACATAGAGCACAAACGGACTTATCCGGAACACTATACGCCGGATAATTTCCGCCCAGATAAGCGTTGTTTTACCAAATGACCGGTTTGCTACACCCCAGATATAGGGGAGTTGCACATCGCTAATCCGCTGTGCAAACGCTTTCCTGTGACTATTAAACGGCTTCGTAAATGAACCACGAACACGACCTCGGGAATCAATGCTATTAAAGAAAAACTTTGCAAAGTCTTTCAGAGCATTATCACCATACCGGAAGTCCCAGAGCTTGTCATGCAGTTTCTGGTCATCGGTATGGATAGTCATCTCACCATCCACATCAAAGCGGATTATGGGGAGATTATCCCGCTTCGCCAGCCTTGCCATCAGATTTCTTTTCTTTCTGTTTGTTATAAGCCACTTCAGCCACCTTCAGTATTTCCATTAACGGCATGTTAGGTACACGCCCCTTAATCATGAACGCAATGGCAACAAAATCGGCGTTATTCAATTCGGGCTTAGACACCAGAAACGTATCAATCGCCTTCAGAAACGGGATTGATTCCCAAGCCATCCATGCAATAACTCTGGACGATTCTTCCCAGAATGCAATGCGTACATCAGCATACACACGAAGGAGTAATTTCTCCAGTCCGGCTCGGCTTGCCATTGCATCAACATATTCCTCTTCAGTTATTTCAAACTTATTCAACGGGCTCTCCTTTATCCAGTAATGTCACTTTGCCAATGTCCCTCAATATATATCCGTTCCCGGGGATACGTGTCACATTGGTATGCATGACCGTACCCGGCTTCAAATGATTCGTGAAAAACTCAAAAAATTCAAGGTCAGTGTCGGTCAGGGCGGGACGAAGTTTTATCGTTGTTCCGCTCAGCCCGTCCGCCGCATCAGCAGAAAACACAGACCCTTTTAAAAACTCACTGTGTTCATCCTTAGAGTCCAGATTCTCTATGAATACCCAGTTATCATTGAATATGCTATCCAACATATCCTCCGCCTGATTCACATACAAATCCGCCTCGTAAAAGCCATCTTTAAGTTTGAACTCACAGATACGGCAATAATACGGAACCTCCTCAGCCATGAATCCAGGAAGGAATGCAGGGTTATCATTGTACTGACTGATATACCTTGGTGTTGCCACGCCGGCAAAATTCGTGCTCACATGATTTTCCAGAAGAGAGTGTATCTGATTGTACATCGTTTTCATGGAAGTCCCGCGAACAAACGGGAGCGATGCGCGCTCATCATGATCCTGTAACCATCTGCGGATTAAATGGGTAACCCCGAACAGCAAACGAATGAACGCCTCACCAAAAGGAACATAACTCATATAGCCCTTGATCGGAAATATCGTCGGAACACCCTCTTCAATTGGATCCGCCGAATCAGGGACAAAACCACGGCGCACATAAAACGGGTATGTCCCGCTTGAAAAATCGGCGATTGGAACAAATGTCTCGTCAACAATCAGAGCAAAGCGCTCCATGAAATAGTTCAAATGATAGGGAAGCGTATTCAGAATATCCTGCGCCATAAGGTCCGGTGGTGCCGTATATATACGTGCATCACACTGCTGTTTCAGCATGTCCCAAAACGCATTCTCAGCCTCCATCGCAATCCTGTAGATCATATCAGCCGACTCAAGCATCTGCGATAAGTGCCCCGAAATCAATGCGCTCTTGTAGCTTACTATCTGCATTAGTCCAATCCTGTCCCTATAAACCGGTTCAGTCCGTACACATAACCAATGCCCGTCTCGCTGCTCACTGTAATATTTTTCCCAAACACAATCTCAGATGAAACACCACCAACGGTGGCAGAAACAGACGCATTAATCTCATCAGCACCATCCACGGAAGCAACCTTCGTAGATACGTTATCCAAAATTACGTGCCACACCTCATTCCCGTATAAAAGCCTCACCTCTTTATGATTCCTCAACACCTTAGGTTTCCCAGGCTTGTTCAGTGTCCCTCGAACATTCCCTAGAACATCTAGTATTTTACAATAATTATCCGAATCGTCATAAGCGTAATAATCGTGCAGACTATTTCCTAAAATCTCATGTGTAAGGCAAATAACATTATCAGGTTGGGAAATCAAACTATGCTTGTTCAGCATAACATGCCAATAACTTGAGACAGCCATTGAATCTAAAATTTCTCTGTTTGCACCAAAATGACCCACGCCCGGAATAGTGAAGTAGCGAAAATGATAATCGCCTATGACGTCCTTATCTTGAACGTCTATGAATCGATATGGGGCTGTCCATACTACGGAATAATCAGATCGATCGAATTGGATAATGTTTGTCCAGGTATTGTTCACAAAAAACATTCCAAAAATGTAATTGCCGTAACCAGATAACGATTTTGCTGAACCGTGTTCGACACCTTGAATCGGGAAAGGCTCAAATCGGTTTGTGGCAAGGTTCAACAGCATCAGGCTCGCCTGATCACCAAAGAGACCGGTAAATTCGCCACAAAACAGGATATGCGTACCTAAACTGATAGCGTCGGTAATGCGCCCCTTCATACTGGAATTTTCGCTCTTGACTAGATTGAACAGAGTATCCTTACTCAGATTATTGATATAACTACCCGGTACCACGGGCGGAACAGTGCCGTCATTCGTTACGCCAACCCAAAAGTAAGAGACAAAATCTTCCTCTTCACTGTCCTCATTGATAACCGGTGATATAACAGGGGCTTTGTGCTCGTTTACAGCATTTGTAAACACGAAATTCATGCGCTGGTTCACAGCAAAATTGTTGCCATGAAACAGACTCGCATCAGCCTTGTATTGAACATTCGAAACCATCTCGTAGGGACTGCCGGCACCAACATAAAACTCACGACGTTTCCTTAAAAACCTGAATAAAAAAGTCACGTCGTTTAATCCGCTGCTCTTTTTCGCAACTGAAGAATGGGAACGCAACAACTTATTGCGTAACAAAAGTTCATCGCCAATCTCAAGCACCTCATAGATGCCGGAGTCAACATTGACATCCGCCCCAACCTCAACAAGGACAAGCCCGCCCTCAGCACGGTATACCTTATCCCCATTGCTCATGACAGTATATGCGGCGCCCCAGTCAGACGCATCATATGCACCATTAATCAATTCCCCATTGTGTACAAATTCGCACGCCGCAATGCGGAACGCTTCACTGAACGGGATAATTTCAGCGTTATGGTACAGGGTAATACGCAATGTCTGAGTATCATCATATGTCGCCGAAAAATGAGTCGGGTATACCGTATTCCCGGACCCGGTTACAGACTTCGTCACCCCTACATACGGAGAAAATGGGCATATCGTTGGAGGCCAGAACGGACCGATATTGTTCAGTAGTCTGTTCACTCTGTTGCGCATCTGGATCAATGCGCTAATATAATGCTTCTGAATACTGGAAATCGAATCAAATCCGTCCGTGTTCCGGTTCCATTCCCGTGTCCTTTCCAGCATCCCGTCAATCTCATCGCATATACCAATTACAGTATCAATAAAAAACGTGCCAGTCGCATCCGCGTGAATCTTGTCACCGTCCAACCATGGGGTTTGCCCAATTGCGGTGCCAAGGGGGACATGTTCAAGAGAGCAGATCAACGAAAACTTCTCAAGAATCTCGTTCAGCATGGGATAAGCAGCCATGCATATTTTTGTGGATCCAATAATGGACAAAACAACACCGGTCGTGTCAAAGTCCGTATTCGGAGACATGGAGGACAGATTTGCAGAATTGAATGATTCGGCACGTGCCTGCCAGAAGAAGTCCTCAGCATGTTGCGCAAGATTACGCACCGAATTCACGGTTTTCTTCATCTGTGAAATGGTCTTGAAAAATGATGCACGGGCAGCATCATCAACAAACGCATCAGCCGCAACATCCGATGTTAC
>ENA-UPXM01001181-UPXM01001181.1-activated-sludge-metagenome-genome-assembly--contig:-NODE-1181-length-34814-cov-41.762018_pt1 | contig 34814 bp, 30 predicted proteins | sample MGYA00238178_ERZ772708 | MGnify/ENA primary metagenome ERZ772708 (study PRJEB29002, sample SAMN05720212) | activated sludge metagenome | isolation source: anaerobic digester from wastewater... | reverse complement strand
TCGGGACGAGAGGATTTGAACCTCCGATCTTCTGCTCCCAAAGCAGACGCCTTAGCCCCTAGGCTACGTCCCGGTTTCAGCGTTGTAAGCTAATTGAAAAACAGGCTAGCTGTCAAGATATCCATGTTCTTAGAAGCTTGTCCATAAATAACTCAAATAACCAAAGCTATTTAGGGCTTGACTATAGCCATTTTATGATGCATATTAAACTGAATTCCAAATTTATATAATCCCAGCAGAAAGGAGGGTGTGTCATGAACGACTCGGATAGCAGTCATAGTCACTGCATCTTTACCGAGCCCGAAGATCCATTCCCGCGACCATCTCACCTGACAGCTGGTATCGAAAAAGTATAGAACCACATATTGTTCTATGCATTCACCTCCTTCTGTCAGGCGAGCGACAGAAATGTGAGGTGAACTATGACCAAATTCCCACTGATTTTACCTTCTTTAGTGAAAAAGAATGAGACGAAGAATGGGGGTGTTTCTAGCGCAAATGAGAACAAGCTGATTTCTATCTGCTTGGCTCCCCTTCAGAGCGTATTTGAAACGCTCGAATCGAGTCAGCACGGTCTATCCGAAAAGGAAGCCGAAAAAAGACTCTCAGAGTATGGGCACAATGAAATTGCACAGTCGGAAAAGCTCAATTTCTGGGAAGACATGCTCGATCGTCTTAAAAACCCTCTTGTCATCCAGCTTCTCGTCATTGCAACGATTTCTGCTCTCATTGGAGAAATGCTATCCGCAGCTGTTGTTGGAGCAATGATCCTATTGAGTGTAGGGCTCTCTTATGTCCTGGACAGCAGATCCAATAGAGAAGTCGAGTCTCTAGGCAAGCGTGTGCAGTCTCGCACTTATGTGCTCAGAGATGGGGTTGAAATCGAAATCAAAATGTCAGAAGTCGTACCTGGGGATATCGTGCTTCTCCAGACTGGTGCAATAATACCCGCCGATGTGAGAGTAATCTGGGCAAAAGACTTCTTTGTAAGTGAATCCGCTTTGACCGGAGAATCAATGCCGGTGGAAAAATCTGCCACTCTGCCGACAAGCACGATAAAGTCCGCGATCGAATTGCCTAATGCCTGCTTTATGGGCACAAGCGTTACGAGCGGAATAGCTCGAGCCATAGTCGTTTCCACAGGTATCAACACGCTTTTTGGTGCTATCTCGAAGAAGCTAATAGAGCGCCGCGAAGAAAGCAGTTTCGACAAGGGGATACGCTCCTTCACATGGCTTATGATTCGCCTGATGCTCGTTATGGTGAGCATTGTATTCCTGATCGTTGGAATGACCAAGGGGAAATGGCTCGAAGCGCTACTCTTCGCCTTATCTGTAGCTGTGGGGCTTACTCCTGAGATGCTTCCCATGATCGTTACAGTGAACCTTGCCAAAGGAGCTCTGGCAATGGCGAAGAAGAAGGTCATAGTAAAGAGACTGCCATCTATCCAGAATCTTGGAGCTATCAACATCCTTTGCACCGACAAGACAGGTACTCTGACACAGGATCGCGTAGTACTTGAGCATAATATGGATATCATAGGGAACAAGAGCGATGAAGTCCTCAACTACGCCTACCTAAATAGTTTCTTTCAAACAGGTCTCAAGAATCTCCTGGATAGAGCCGTCTTAGAACATGTCGATCTCAATGTCGACCAATGCAGACTTGTGGATGAGCTCCCATTCGATTTCCAGCGCCGCCGGATGTCGGTTGTCGTAGAATACGAAGGAGATAACGTCCTCATATGCAAAGGAGCGGTTGAAGAGATATATAGCTGTTGTTCCTATTACCAGATCGACGAGGAAATATATCCGCTGATAGATATGATCCGTGCAGACCTCTTCGAAGATGTAGAGAAACTCAATACTGAGGGATTCAGGGTTCTAGGCATAGCCTACCGCGAGTTTCCGCGTCAAAAGACTACATTTACTGTCGAGGATGAAAGCCAGCTTATACTGTTGGGTTATATTGCCTTTATCGATCCTCCCAAGGAGTCGGCTACCAAGGCCATCGAACTACTTTCTAAGACTGGCGTAGAAGTGAAGGTTCTAACGGGCGACAACGGCCTCGTGACTAAAAAAGTATGCAGGGATGTTGGAATCCCCTTTACTGCATCCATCACTGGGCCTGAACTTGCTGCGCTCGAAAAAGATGAATTCTCTGATATAGTAAGGAAATGTGAGGTTTTTGTTAAGCTCACTCCAAATCAAAAAGAAGAAATAGTGAGGGAATTGCGACAACAGGGAAATGTGGTCGGATATTTGGGAGACGGAATAAACGATGCAACTGCCCTTAAAGCAGCTGATGTGGGAATATCGGTGGACTCGGCGGTAGATGTTGCCAAGGAAGCAGCAGATATCGTATTACTTGAAAAGAGCCTTCTGGTGCTGGAAGAAGGTATCATGGAAGGCCGACGTATCTTCTCCAACATAATCAAGTACATCAGGATGGGAGCAAGCTCAAATTTTGGCAACATGTTCAGCATGCTGGGGGCAAGCTTTCTTCTGCCCTTCCTCCCCATGAAGCCTCTTCAAATACTCGCCAATAATCTGCTCTATGACATATCGCAGACAGGCATCCCTATGGATAATGTGGATCCGGAATTGGTGGCAAAACCAGTGAGATGGGATATCGACAATATAAAGCGATTTATGATGTGTATTGGACCAATTAGCTCAATTTTCGATTATGCTACTTTCGCACTTATGTGGTTTTTCTTCAATGCAAAAGATTACCTTAACCCTGCCCTTTCTTTAGCACAACGGGATGCTGCAGCCAGTCTTTTTCAGACCGGTTGGTTTGTCGAGTCACTACTAACCCAGACTCTCATCGTTCACATAATTCGCACTAAACGTATTCCTTTCCTTCAGAGCAGGGCATCGGCTCCAATGATTCTTGCATCATTGCTTGTCATGGGAATCGGAATCTGGCTACCCTACTCTCCCATAGCAGGTATTCTTGGCCTTGTGCCTCTTCCTTATATCTATTGGCTTTGGATAGCGGCATTTCTTTTGACCTATTCTATTATCACGCACAAAGTAAAATGCTGGTTTTTAAAACATTATGAAGGAGCATAACCATGGACTCGATACTAGATGCCCTCCAGGAAGGCAGACTTTTTGAGCTTCCTGAAAATGATAAGGATCATGCTCTCCAGTTTCTAGCGCATATAATCGAAGCCTTCCCTCAAATTCCCACCGGAACAGATATTGTGGGTAATGTAATGGCAAGAGAAAAATCTATGAATACGGCTCTTGGCAGAAGGTGGGCTTGTCCTCATGCGCGCGTGGAATTCGAAGAAGATTTGATGTGCGTAGTGGGATGGAGTCCGACAGGCATCGATTATGGAGCTCCGGATGGTAGACCTGTCTCGATAATAGTCATGTATCTGGTTCCTTCTAATCAGCGAAACCACTATCTTCGAGAGATATCAACTTTGGCCAAGGTGCTCAAGTCTTCGCCGGAAATAGACAAATTATCAACAATAAGAGAATTGAATGATGTTCGCAATTATTTGCTGGATCTAATATCAGTGAGCAAGGATACGGTTGGACCAGATGCAAGAGCGCGCATGATTCGTCTACAAGCAAAGGCAGCTATGGCAACTCAACCTGTAGCAGAGCTGTCCAATCTGATAATCGAACCTGTCTCGATAATTGCAGGTATGGGCTTAAAGCCACTTGCTCTAACACAAAACCTCGAACTAATGAATTTTATAGAGACAACCGCTGGCTTGACCGAAAGGATTGAAACTGAGGGCAAATATCAGAATGGGCTTTGGAGAATTATCAGGCGAAGTGCTACTGCTTATCAGGGAGGACGGACTGTATTCGACTGCATTGCGCTCATGCCTGCAAGCACCGGACAAAGATGAATCCCAACTATATTTGTCAGACTGCTGTTGACACCGACGCCTTTTGAATTATAATAGCTCGTCTTCCTTAAATTATGAGAGGAAATTCTAAACCATCCCACCCTGTGAGGAGTCATTATGTCCTATACCACGGAACAGATTCGTAATATTGCTATCATTGGACATGGTAGCACGGGAAAAACGACTCTGCTTGAGCACATTCTCTTTCAGGGCGGAATGATATCTAGACCTGAAACGGTAGATTCGGGCAAAACCGTCAGCGATTATAGCGAAGACGAGATTGCACGCAAGATATCAGTTCGCTCCAGCCTTACGCATGTTAACACCGATGGATACAAGATCAACTTCATAGATGCACCAGGCTCCGGTGATTTTGTTGGAGAAGCAATTCTAGCTATTCGTTCGACCGAGGCTGCTCTGCTCGTTATCGATGGCAAATCCGGTGTACAAATTGAGACGGTAAAACTCTGGAGAATTCTGGAGCGCCACAAGAGACCAAGAATGATGTTTATCACGCGGCTAGATGAAGATAGAGCCGACTTCTCGAATGCTCTTGCTGATATCAAAGAAAAATTCCGAGTCACTCCTGTTCCGGTGACAATTCCTATGGGAGAAGGGTTCTCTTTCAAGGGAATAATCGATGTACTCAATAACAAGGCATATATGCGACCTGTCTCTCATGATCAAAAGGAAGTACCCAGTGAAGTTCCGCCTGAGTATTCCGAAGCTGTGGAATCCGCCCGCGCACTTCTCTCTGAGGCAGCTGCCGAAGGAAACGATGATCTTATGGAAAAATACCTTCTAGAAGGCGAGCTTACTCAAGAAGAGACTCTGCTTGGTCTTAAGGAAGCTCTTGCCGAAGGCAAGATTATTCCAGCCTTTGCCGGAGCAGGGTTTGTAAATAGCGGGACCGCCGCGCTTATGGATTTTATTTTTCAAAGTGCTCCTTCCCCATTTGCTCGTGCTCCGGAAAAGGCTAAGGATCAAGATGGCAATGATGTGGAAATATCTATCGATCCTTTGAAGCCTGCATCGGCCTACGTATTCAAAACTCAAATCGATCAATTCTCTGGTCGACTTTCTTATATTAAAGCTATAACTGGAACCATCCTTTCCGATATAGAAATGGTAGTCAGCCGTGATTTACACAGAGAGCGCATAGGAAAACTCTATACTATGCAAGGAAAAAAGCTCGAAGAAATACCTTCTTTACCAGCAGGAGATATCGGAGTCCTTGCTAAGATTTCCTCACTCAAGACAAATGATACAATCAGCCAATTCGATAAGCCAATCTCCTATGAACCGCTGCAGTTGCCCTCTCCTGTCCATATGTTGGCAATTTCCGCAGTGAATAAAAAGGAAGAAGATAAACTCAACGAATTGCTAAATAGAGCCGCGGAAGAGGACCTCACTTTTAGAGTGAGCTATAATCCGGAGACAAGAGAAACAGTAATCGCAGGGATGGGCGAACAGCAGATCAACATGATACTGGACAAAATCAAATCTCAATCAAAGATAGCGGCAGAAACCAGGATTCCTCGCGTGGCTTATAGAGAGACCATAACCAAGAAGGCAACTGCGGAATATACTCACAAGAAACAGACAGGAGGGCATGGCCAATATGCCCGAGTTGTATTCGAAATCGAACCACTGGAACGCGGAAAAGACTATGAATTCGAGAATAGAATTTTTGGTGGCGCGGTATCTAAAGGTTTCATGCCGGGCATAGAAAAGGGCATTCATCAAGCAATGGAAGCCGGCGTGTTGGCTGGCTATCCTGTAGTCGATACTAAAACAGCGATCATCGATGGAAAAGAGCACACAGTCGATTCATCTGAAATGGCATTCAAACTAGCCGCTAGAGGAGCCTTTCGTGAAGCCATGAAGCTAGCAAGCCCGGTCTTACTTGAGCCAATCATGAATCTCTCTGTCTTTGTAGAGGATAAATACCTTGGCGATGTCATGTCCGATCTTTCGGGGCGCCGCGGGAAAATATCCGGCCAGAACCCCATAGGCGGTGGCATTGTTCAGATAGATGCGCAAGTTCCACAGGCAGAGCTTTTGCGCTATGCGATCGATCTGCGTTCCATGACCTCCGGTACTGGTTCCTTCGAAGTAGAATTCTCGCATTATGCGCCTATCTCTGGAAAGATTGCAGAAGATGTCATAAAGGCAGCGCAAGCCTTCAAGATTCAGGAAGCTGAAGAAGAGTGATAACTAGCAATAATACGATCTCCGCTAGCCGGTCTGCCCGTTTTCCAGGCGTTCGATCTCGCGAATGAATTCATCGAGGGTGTCATATTTTCTATACACCGAGGCAAAACGGATATAGGCAACTTTGTCCAGGGAGTATAGCTTTTGCAAAACCATCCGACCCAATTCTTCGCTCGATATTTCATTAGAAGCTTTTGCATGTTCGGCAGCATTGTCTTCTATTTCATTGACGAGATTCTCTATGGACATCTGTGAGATAGGCCTTTTTTCCAGGGCACGGACAAGACCTCGTTCGATCTTCTGTCTTTCGAAGGGCTCACGCCTGCCATCTCTTTTAATAACAAGGAGAGGCTTTTCTTCTATGCGTTCATAACTGGTAAAACGAAGCCCACAGGAAATGCATTCTCTGCGCCTCCTTATGGCTTCTCCGTTAGCCAGTGTTCTAGAGTCGATCACCTTGTCTTCGGGGCTTCCGCAATATGGGCACTTCATTCTGAACTCTTTTCGGCGACCTTGGAGATAACATTCAATAGATCCATGGGCAGAGGAAATACTATAGTTGAGTTTTTTTCAACCGCAATTTCCGATAGAGTCTGAAGGTATCGCAGCTGCAAGCTTGCCGGAGATTTCGCTAACACATCGGCAGCTTGGGCGAGCTTTTCGGAAGCCTGAAGCTCTCCTTCCGCCGCGATGATCTTTGCTCTTCTCTCTCGCTCTGCTTCCGCTTGCCTAGCCATGGCTCGTTTCATAGTCTCTGCAAGCTCGATCGCTTTTATCTCGACTGCCGAGACCCTAATGCCCCAAGGATCGGTAGCATCATCCAAGAGTGCTTGAAGAACTTGTCCCAGTTGAGCTCTCTGAGCAAGCATTTCATCGAGCTCATGCTGACCAAGAACCGATCGGAGAATCGTCTGGGCAAGGAGACTGGTGCCCTTGGTATAATCTGCTATTTTTACAACGGCAAGCATGGAATCGAACACATTGAAATATACAACAGCATCCACAATGACAGGCACATTGTCTCGGGTTATAACTTCCTGCTTTGGAACGTCTATGGTGAACGTGCGCATATCAACCTTGCGAAGTGAATCGATACCAAATGGTAGAATGAGGTTGAAGCCTGGTTCCATCACTTTTTGTAAGCGACCAAATCGAAATAAAACCCCTCGCTGGTATTCCTGAACGACGCGCATCATCTGAATCAGAATTAAGAAAGGCACAATGAACAAAATAGCCGCTATCGGAGGAGAACTCATCATTAATATAATCTCCGAAATCCCCCATACCAAGAATAGGATTAGAAGAAATAGAAAGACAGGTTTTTGTTTTCGAATTGCAGCGATTATAATAAAGACTACCCACCATGCGGAAAGGACCGCAAAAATCGTATAAATCCACAACACCTCATATACCCCCTATTTCAATTAAGTATAGTGTATTTAGCCCTATTTCGCAAAAGCTGAACAATTCTCTGGCCAAATGAATCTACTGCGCTATCGACATGCCCAGTTCTTTTCTGTTCGTACGTTCCATTATATTGCTAATTTTTTTCTCTGGGATTATTGTATCGATGATGAATTGCCTATCATACTGTAAAAAAGGAGGTCAAAATGGACTTTTCCGAAAAGCTAAGAAAATTCATGGAAAACAGCGCCGAAGCATCTAGAGAATTCTTGGAAAAAGCCGCGGATCAAGCCCAAGTCTGGGGAGAGATGGGTAGGCTGAAAATCGAAATTATACAGTTAAGGACAAAGGCACAATCCCTCACCGCGAAGCTCGGCACAGAAGTCTATAACCTTCTGGTAGAGAAAAATGAACCCATGATAGGCTCTTCGACGCCCGAAATTGAGCCTATAATAAGAGAGCTCCAGAACTTAGATCGGCTCATCGATGAGAAGGAAAATCTATATAGATCCAAAGGCGGTAAAGATAGCGACCTCAATATAAAATCAAAAGAATAAGCGAAAAACCATAATCTATAGAACTTGGAGTCCTCATAGTGCAAAAATTGCAGCCTGAACTTATAATATTCGATCTCGATGGGACACTTGTCGATACCATTGTCGATATTGCCTCATCCGTAAATTATGTGTTATCTCAGTTTGGCCTTCCTAATCACGAGATTTCAGATTACAAACAAATGGTAGGCAATGGCTTTCGTGTTCTTGTTCAAAGAGTCCTTTCGCCAGAAAAATCCAATGATGATATATTCTTCGACAAGATACTGAGACTTTCTATGCAGAGATATGAAGAACATGCGCTTGATAGGACAAGGCCTTTCCCTGGGACGGTAGAGACTCTTGAATCCCTCTACAGGAATGAGATAAAACTCGCTGTACTCTCGAACAAGCCAGACCATCTCTCAAAAAAGATCATCGAATTTCTTTTTGCCTCTGTCAAATTTGTCGCTGTCTGGGGAGACAATAAAGACCGAGCTCGTAAACCAGATCCAAGCGCTACACTTGAACTCTGTCGCAATGCAAAGGTTGACCCTCAGAAAAGCCTGTTTGTGGGCGACTCGGCTGTCGATATACAGACAGCAAAAGCAGCACGAATAGCAGCTGTGGGTGCCGTATATGGTTATCGAAGCAGAGAAGAACTCGAGCTTGCCGGAGCAGACTATCTTATAACCTCGCCGCCAGAACTACTCTCCATTGTCGAGTTCAAATAGCTGAGAACCCAAAGATCGATCTCTCTTTTGGGAGGCTGACTTTTCTTATTAGAGCACAATAGCTATAATTAGAAATAAAATAAGAACGCTTGGAATTGCTCTTTATGCGTTGCAGGATTTGGTCTTATCGAGGAGTCATTATGAATCATGAGGAAATAATACTGAGAGCGCAGGAATACATTGCTAATGAAACCGATCCGTCTTTTTCTGAGGAGATAAAAGAGCTCCTTCAGAAAGGCGATTGGAAGGAACTTGAAGACCGCTTCTATAGAGATTTGGAATTTGGTACAGGAGGGCTTCGCGGCATTATTGGCGGTGGCTTCAATAGAATGAATACACTAGTGGTAACACGAGCAACGCAGGGACTATGCGATTATATTAAGGAACAATTCCCTCAGAAGCAGCTTTCTGCTTGCATTGCCTATGATTCTCGTAGAAAATCCAAAGAGTTTTCGTTGGCAACGGCCTTGGTTTTCGCAGCCAATGATATCAAGGCATATATATTCCCGGAGCTCAAGCCTACTCCCGTTCTATCTTATGCTATCCGAAAGCTTGGGGCAGACACAGGTGTAGTAATAACAGCCAGCCATAATCCTCCCAATTATAACGGCTATAAAGCCTATTGGAATGATGGTTCTCAGGTCGTGCCTCCCCATGATAGTGGTATTATCGAAAAGGTATTAAAAGCAAAGTCTGCAAAGCAGATGTCTAAAACAGAGGCTCGCTCAAAAGGGCTCTTGGTAGAGATTAGCCAAGAGATAGACGATGATTATGTTGCCATGGTGAAATCGCATCTTTTGCGTTCATATCTTTTCTCCGAAATGGGTAAATCGGTCAATATCGTTTACTCTCCTCTTCACGGCACTGGGGCAAGACTATTAGAGCGTATAATGAAAGAGCTGGGTTTGAATGTCCTTACCGTGCCAGAGCAACGCGAACCGGATGGCGAATTCCCAACCGTGTCTTACCCAAATCCTGAAGAATCAGCAGCGCTTGCTATGGCAATTGAGTTAGGCAAGAAAACTCATGCCGATGTGGTAATGGCTACCGACCCAGATGCAGATAGGCTTGGTATTGCCGTTCCGGGCAAAACAGGAGAATTCGTATTGGTAACAGGAAATCAGCTTGGATCACTGCATCTCGATTACATTGCGCTTACTCTTAAGGAACTCAACAGCATGCCACCTAGACCGGCGGCTATCCGCACCATCGTTACCACCGAATTACAAAAGGCTATAGCTGAGAAATATGGCATAGAGAGCTTTGAATGCCTTACTGGATTCAAATGGATTGCAGATCTAATGCGACGCTTCGAGACCGAGAATATCGATTTCATCTATGCAACGGAAGAATCCTATGGTCATCTCATCGAAAAGGAAGTGCGAGACAAGGATGGTATTTCCGCAGCGGCCCTTACTGCTGAAATGACCCTCTATTGGAGATCACAGGGCAAAAGCCTCCTGGACCGCCTTGAGGATCTATACAAGGAACACGGTTATTACGAGGAAAAAGGACTAAGCTTCTATTTTGAAGGTGAACAAGGCATGAGGATAATGAATAGCATCATGGAAGACTATAGAAAGCAACAGCCAGATCAATTTGGAGAACTTGCAGTAATCTGCACTCGAGATGTCAAAGCCGGTACCGAGTGGGATAGAGATGGCAGAATTCGCAAAATCGATCTACCTCAAAGCGATGTGATCCAATGGCGCCTAGAAGACGGCACGCTACTCACTGTAAGGCCATCTGGAACTGAACCCAAGATAAAGTACTACATTCTCTGCCACGATCAGAGCAGCGAACTTAGCTTAAGCAAAGAAATCACACAAAAGAAAATAGCTCTTATAGCAGAAGCAATTACTGCAATGGTCGATTCGCATCGCAAATGATCAATAATTCGACGACCCTCTAAAAGCAATGATGATCTTGAGAGATTGACCTTAAAGGCAAGCCCGTGGATTTTCGAATAATCAAACATGTAACGATTTCGGTTATATCAATTGTTTGCTTATTGGTCTTTCGTTGCGCAATGCTTTCGCTTAATCCTTATTCTGACACGAGGCCTATATCGCTTTCAGAAATTGCTGCTTATCCCAATAATAATGAGCGATCTTTTATGGAGAACGATTTCTATCATAACCTCTCTATGTTGAATAGCAGTAATTTCTCATTGCTTTCGATGAAACAAATTGAACAACTAGCGTCTAGTCTTTGCATTCAAGGCATGACTATGGATTTAGACAATAGGGCAATGGCTTCTTTGTTCCTTCCATCTTCTGGTCATGTTCTTGCCATGCTCATCGACGATCAAGACTCCGAAGAATATCAAAATCTAGATGGAATATCCTTGCCTGCAAGACTCTCATATAATCGTATTGCAGCATTGCATCCAGAGATGAATGCCCTTCGACCTCGATATGAAACATTTATCGATGTTTTTTATCGAAGATTATTAGGAAGCGGTATATCTGACTTCCCTGCAAAATGGTTCGAGCAAAATGCACAAACATGGAATGGCAATGTGACCCTTCCTGGCCTTTCCTCACTGCCTCGGCTTGATGAGCTCGACTATTCGCATACATTCGCGCTGGATATTTTTCTGCAAGATGTGGAGTATCTCTCCTGGAATATTCAGCGTGGCCCTGTTATCCATTCATTGAGCAATGGTATCGTAGTGGCTGCTGAAAGCGGATGGCTTGGGTTTCCTAGAAAGAGTGCTGCTCTTTCCTATATAAAAGGAGGAATATCTCCAAAATCGGGTAATGGCGTAATAGTATATTCACCTGAAGAACATAGGTATTATTTATATTTCCATCTCTATGATCTCTTTGTAAAAAAAGGGGATATTCTCTTGAAAGGCCAAGCCATAGGTCATGGGGGAAATTCGGGCATCAATGCACGCAAAAAAGGAGGGGGAGATCATCTTCATCTCGAAATCTTCGATTCAAAGAGCGGACGTTTTCTAAGAAATACACAAATTATCGCGCTTTTGAAAGACTCTTCAAAGAACAAGACGGCTGTTTCACCAAAATAATTTCTTCGCTATAGTATAGCAATGAACAAATTATTCCTCGTTGGCGATGTTGGAGGGACAAACACTAATCTAGCCTTAGCCAGACATGATGAGTCGGGCATCGAATTGATCGAAAAGGCGCAGTTTTCAACTCAGAATGAAAAGTCCCTCTTGGATCCGATCAAGCGTTTTCTTGAATCAAGGCGCGGAGGCGGAGCTAACCATAAAATCGACTTTTGCTGTATTTCGGGGGCCGGTCCTGTTCAGGCCAATAATAGCATTCAACTCACCAATGCACCTTGGGGTATCAAAGCCTCGGAGCTTTATGAATTCCTTAGAGTGCCAGTCAAATTGATAAATGATTTCACGGCCTTATCATATGCCGTGACTATTCTTGATCATAAAGATAAGGATAAGGTTACACAGCTTCCACATCCGGATGGATCTATCTATGAGCCCCAAGACGGTATTATGCTTATCATTGGGGCTGGAACAGGTCTTGGTGTCGGCTTTGTGGATAGGAGAGGCGACAGTGTGATGGTTTTCCCTTCCGAAGGTGGACATTCCGAATTGTCCTGTTTCGATAGGCTGAGCGATTCCTTTTACGCGTGGCTTCGCAAGAAATATGATTATGTGCCTGGTGCTGAACTAGCTATCTCAGGCCAGGGCATTGCAAATATATTTGAATTTATATGCACAGAAGATCTAGCAATGAGTATCGTGGAAGGCGACTATGAGATTTCGCAAAAAGCGCTGGAAAAGGGCCTCTCCGATACTGCTCGAAATATCCTTGATTTACCACGATTTGAGTGGCCGGCTCTTATTTCACAAAATGCCAGGTCTGATGCATTTTGCAGCTTGACAATGGAACTGTTCGTTCGGCTATATGCGCTCAAGGCTGCCAACCTCGTGTCCATCTTTTTACCTGCTGGAGGAGTCTGGCTTGCAGGCGGTATATCATCCAAAAATGAGGATTGGCTCATCGAAAAGTCAAGATTCATGCGATGGTTCGAGAGGAATTATGCCACCCATATTCGCGATATACTCTGTAGAACTCCGGTTTTGATCGTGAAGAATTATGACATCTCTCTGATGGGTGCTGCCATAGCAGCGCTTCAATTCTCCACACATCACTAAGGAAACTCTAGATGAAAGAACAGGATTTGCACATCGAGCTACTCGCTGACATGAAGAAAAAGAACATCGACATTACCCTCACGCTGGATATTCTCAATCGCTATAATGCTGGCCAATTCGATCACTATGAAAAGGTTATACCTTCGGGAGTGCCGCCTCTGGATGGTATCCATGTCATAGATATAAGGAACAGAAGCCCTAACAATATTCTTTTCAAATATCCCAAGCAAGAATCCATTTTGAATCTAGAGCATAATGACATATTCCTCCATTCCGCATTTCCTGCTGGTAATAAAAATATCTTCGAAATAAGGGAAATGGGAAGGGAAATGCTTTGCTTTACCGAGAATGCCCTCGAAGAGATAGGCAAACATCTTTTGCCAAAAACCGCCTATGGTGTTTTGAATGGTGGTTCTGCTACAAGTTATATCGACATCAAAAAGAATGGTTCTATAGATGAGTCTCTATTCGAAGCAGTAAGGCTGACTTTTGAAGATCTGGCAAAAGAGATAGAAAACAAACCAAAAGGATTGACTCCTGCTTATATCAACCCTGATGGCAGTGCCGGAGCAAGTTTTCTAGAGCTAAAGATGCGCTCTCGTCTTCTTATTGCAAAAGAACTTGGTCATGGTAGATTGTCAAGAAAACCTGGAGCGCTTGCATCCTCTGCATATCAAAAACAACCTGATTTCTTGCCTCTTTTTCAGATGACAAGTGTGGGCAACCATGAAGAACTTCTCAGGGCTTATGAAGAAATGCGAGTCTCGCCATATCTAAGCGACCTTGCACACGTAGTTGGTCTAGAGCCCTGTGAATGGGTAAGCGGAATACAACCTCTAATAGCTGCATATACCCATTCGACCGAGGGGCTCCCAAAGCGCGTTTTTGATCGAGCTTATGGAAAGCATAATTCTTCTCTTGCGATTCCAGGTGGTCATGGCCAGAGCTTCATGATACTTGCCGACATATATCGAACTCTTCTAAAGCAAGGAATGCGCTATGCAATGCTCAGCAATGTGGACAATACAGGGGCTTATCTAGATCCAATAGAGCTTGCTATCCTGGCTATCTCAGGAAAACCCGCGGGTTTTGATTTTGCATTCAGAACACCTGTGGATGTTAAGGGCGGTATACTAATCCTTGCCCCCAACGGTTCAAGAAACGTAGTAGATATCGGGCCTGCAATAGGACTTGAGGAAGTAGAATGCCTAGAAAAATCGGGTTCCGCCATCCTTTTCAACTGCGCTACAGGTATTTTTGATCTCGAATGGCTAGTCCCACATATAGAAGAGATCTCCAGAGCCCTCCCTATTCGCTTTTCTGACCAGAGCAAAGACGCAGGAAACTATTCACAAGCAGAACAGGTTACCTGGGAAGTAGTATCCCTTTTGCCAGATTTTATCGCTTTTGCAGTTCAAAAAGATAGGCGCTTTCTTGCCGCAAAGATGCTTATAGAGATGCTTCTCGCAAGTGGCTTTGGTATAGACAAACCTTCTATCGACCCAAGCCTTAAACAGCTAGGAATGACTATGCATAATGGACAATCCTGGCTATTAGAAAATGTATATGGACTAACAAAAGTCAATGGCCGATGGTTGCCTCAGGAATCCGCCCTATGCATATAGGTATCCCATGCATGATATTCGATATGCTCTCAAGTGTTCCTTCATCCGAGGTGAGCATATTGGGGTTTCCGCAAAGATCAACTTCATCGATAGGCATTGTCCAGATGCCTTCTTCGATCCATACAGTACCGGGCTGGACCCAGTCATCGGCTAGTGCTGAAGCCATAAGCGTCCCGTTTTTATTCCAAACCTTGAGGATTTCGCCATCTTGAGCACCAATATAGGACATATCCTTGGGGTTGATATGAATTTGAGCGCATTCGGATCGGTCTTCTTGGCCAATGCGCTGAGAATGGATGAAGTTCGATACTTTTGGCGTCAACAGCCGGAATTCTCTGAAAGATTCTTCTGTCGAGCCTTTCTTCATTAGACCTTGCCAATGCAAGGTCATATTCTGGTTCCATAAAGGACTTGCAAATTCTATTTTGCCACTGTTCGTTCCGATCGGACAATGCACAGGATCGGCAATAAAATCGTCCAGCCCACCTCGCAATAGGCCCTTCTTAAGAAAGATCCCCTCGATCCTAAAGGCTTCTATATCTGCAATTTCCGATTCAGCAAGAAATTGTTCTATCCATTGGGATTCAGTTCTCCCTTCTGTAAAGACAGATCCCAGACCAAAACGCTCAGATAACTGTGAAAAGATCCAATAATCCGAATGCGTGCCTGGAAATGCCCTACATATTTCCGGCTTATAGAGCACATAATTGCCTGCCCAAGGAATGCCAATATCTTCCTTTTCGAATCCATCCGAAACAGGCAGAACAATATCGCAATACCGAGCTGAAGGGGTAAGAAATAGTTCATGACACACGGCAAATTCTACACTTTCAAAGGCCTTGATATTCTTTGTTACATTTGCGCCTTGATTAAGGAAGTTCCCCCCAGCAGAATATAAAGCCTTAATAGAGCCAAGCCCATAAGAAGATGGACTTAGCACAGCATCGGCCCATCGAAGTATAGGCACTGTCTTTGTGAACAACTCCGCTTCTATCCCTTGAGATTTATGGTTGTCCTCCCATAGGTGGGCCTCCTTAGTAAAGCCCTCTTTGATAAAAGCTCCCTTAGTCAAAGAGGAAGGCAATTCCTTTAGAGTCCCAACTTTGATTCCTGGAAGGCAGTTGTTTATCGATCCTGTCGATGCACCAAGCAGGCCACTATTGCGAGTAGCAAGCTGTATAGCCATAGTCAGCCGAAAAGCTTCTTCGCCATATGCTACCCTTTGAATGGAATAACCCGGAATAATCATGGCTGGCTTCTCATCCCAGAAGAAGGAGGCTAGTCTAATGATCACGTTAGCATCGACACCACAGATAGAGCTTGCCCATAGAGGAGTCTTTTGGATTCCATCGATCTTCCCAAGCACATAATCTACTAACGATTCGAAACCAATCGAATATTTAGAGATAAATTCTGCATCGAATCGCGCATCTTGGAGCATTTCGAATAGCAGAGCATAGCCCAGGACGGCATCTGTACCCGGAATTATGCCAATCCATTCGGCGTTTAGAATTCTTGCCGAAATACTCCGCCGTGGATCGATAGCGATGATGCGCGCTCCTCTCTTTTTTGCTTCAATCAAATAAGCAGGAAGTTCGGCGCCAAGTCTTGCCTCGAATGGATTTGAGCCCCACAGAACTATAAGATTGGAATATCTAATTGTCTCTGCATCAAATCCGCTATTCATCCTTGATGCGCCCAAAAGCCTCGAAAGCGCATATGTTGCCGCATTACATGAATAATTTCCTTTAACATTTACGCATCCGCCAATGGAGTTGAAAAATCGACGAGCCAAAGTCTCGCTATTGTGCAGGGCTCCAGTCGAACCACTGCTGGCTATGCAGAGTACAGAACCAGGCCCGTCTTTGGCTCTGATATCAATAAGTCTTTGCACAATATACGATAAAGCTTCATCCCAGCCAATTTCTCTAAATTGGCCTGAGCCTCTTAGCCCTGTTCGCAGAAGAGGAGTCTTCAATCTTCTTGGCGACGCATGGTTTTTGTGAGCGCGAAAGCCCTTGCCGCAGGGCTTAATATATCGACCCGCAAGCGGATTGAGATGCATACCCCTTATATGGCCATCTTCAACTTCGGCCAAAAGGGGACATGCATCTCCTCCACAATCTTTTCCACAGAAAAAAGGCAAGAGTGCCATGTTTTGTTATTCTATCATGAGCCAAACACTATTTCGATCACTTCTTCCATTCGAGATACCGGATGAAATACAAGTCCTTTCTTGACATGTTCAGGGATTTCATCTAGGTCCTTCTCGTTTGCAGCCGGTATTATTATTTCCCTTATTTTGTTGCGCTTTGCCGCAACTGTCTTTTCCCGCAATCCTCCAACAGGTAGAACTTGCCCGGTGAGGCTCAGCTCCCCAGTCATAGCTAATCTATCTCTTATTCGCTTGTTGATCACAAGCGAAAGAAGAGCTGTGGCCATGGTAATTCCCGCAGAAGGTCCATCCTTTGGAGTGGCTCCTTCTGGGATATGGAGGTGTATCTGCCTTGATTCGAAGAATTCAGCCTGGATTCCATACTTCTGAGCGGCAATATTCCTTACATAAGTATAGGCTATTCCCGCCGATTCCTGCATAACAGGCCCCATCTGACCGGTCAGTTTGAATCCTTCCTTACCAGGGTTAGCTACGGCTTCAATGAGCAAAGTATCCCCTCCCAGGCTGGTCCAGGCCAATCCAATAGCCATGCCCGGCTTGCTGGCGCGCTTTAGCTCTTCGTCACGGAATATAGGTTTGCCCAGGTATTTTTCTACCGCATGCTTATCTATTTTAAATTCTTCTTCTTGTCTGTTCTCGATGACTATGCTCTTTGCGATTTTTCTATGTATTTTGTCGAGAGACTTTTCAAGATTCCGGACACCAGCCTCGCGAGCATAGCCATCTATGATTGCGAGCAGAGCACCTCTTGTGTACTTCACTTGATTCTTTCCTAGTCCATTTCTTTCAAGACTCCTAGGGATGAGAAAGTGCCGTGCAATCTCTATCTTCTCAACGTCTACATAGCCGGGAAGCTGAATCACTTCCATTCTATCGAGCAGGGGCCTGGGAATAGTGTCCAGAGTATTTGCTGTAACAATAAAGAAAATGTTCGAAATATCGAACGGCAGATCGAGATAATGATCCCTGAAACTGAAATTTTGCTCCGGATCGAGAACTTCTAGCAGGGCGCTGGATGGATCTCCTTGGTAGGAGATGCCCATTTTGTCTATCTCATCTATCATAAATACGGGATCTCGGCTTTTAGCGATCTTGAGACCTTGGATGATCTTACCCGGCAAAGCCCCCACATAGGTTCTGCGGTGTCCTTTGATCTCAGCTTCGTCGCGCATTCCTCCCACAGAGAATCTAAAGAATTGCTTGCCTAGAGCACGTGCTACAGACCTACCAATGCTTGTCTTACCAACACCTGGCGGCCCAACAAGACATAGAATAGTCCCACGCGTATCTTTTTTGAGCTTGCGCACGGCTAGATATTCTATTATCCGATCCTTGACATCCTGTAGACCATAGTGGTCCTCTTCGAGTACTTTCTTTGCATGCTTGATATCGAAATCAGCAGTTATTGATGTATTCCAGGGCAATGAACAGACAAGATCTAGCCAATTCCGAGTCACCATGTATTCACTGGAAGAAGGCTCCATGAGGTTGAATTTTTCCAGTTCCTGCTCGACTATTTCCTTGATCTCGCCTTCAAACTGAAATGAATCGATCTTTTCTCTGAAGCGCTGATAGTCAGAACTTCTCGCATCCGGGGCCATTCCAAGTTCTTGTTTGATAGCCTTGAGCTCTTCCCGAAGAAAGTATTCTCGCTGGCTTTTTTCGATTTTTTCATTAATCTCAGCCTGGACTTTTTTTTGAATCCTAAATAGCTCTTTCTCTCTGTTGATATGAATAAGAACTTTTTCCATGCGCTCGCGGACATCTAGAGTTTCGAGGATGTCTTGCTGGTCTTTTTTCTCGATATTGAGTATGCTGGTGATAAAATCGGCAATCTTACCTGGATTGTCGATATTGATCATGTTGAGGCGCATCTCTTCAGAGAAGAGAGGGTTATTTTCGCTAAGCTGCTTCATCTCACTTATGAGTGCTCGAGTTAAAGCCTTTACTTCATCGTTGTCATAATTCTCGTCGTCCAAATAACTGACTGCCGTAATTATCGGCGGCTCCTTAGAGATGAATTTCTTAATCTTGAAACGCTTGAAAGTCGATATGAAGATATTGATGCCACCGTCTGGAAGATTGATTTTTTTTATGATCTTTGCAGCAGTACCAACATGAAATAAATTATCCGAGGACGGCTCGTCAGAATCGTCTTTTTGAAGCACAAGACCAATCATCCCATCAGCCGATATGGCTTGTTCCACAAGCTGAATGTCCGGCTCCTTGCCAACCATTATTGGCGTAAAGATGCCCGGGAATATTGGTTTTCCTATGAGCGTTATTACGGGCAGTTTACCAGGCAGAATTTGATCTATTGGTATAAGCTCGCTTGCCGACATATTGTACCACCTAATAGAATTATAATGAAAATATATTAATGTTTGCATTGCGGAATAAGAAACCGCATTACAAATGTACGGAAAAATAAGGCTATTCGGCAAGGATTCTGTGAATCCATTGCCTTTAAGGTCATTTTGCTTGACTCATCTGGCTGGGTCATGCTAGTGTTCAGCCGCTATATGAATGGATTTTAGGGCGCTTGGCTCAGTTGGTCAGAGCGGCTGGTTTACACCCAGTAGGTCGGCGGTTCAAATCCGTCAGCGCCCATAAGGAATCATAAGATAACGCATAATCCGAATTTGACTGTCAATGGGAATGAAAGACAAAGAGAATTGCTAAATCACAGTTTTTCATAACATGGGGATCATATATGGATTATGGATTGGCATTGGACTCTGATTCATTTTTGCGCTATTGAGTACCACCAAATGCTGAATGAGATGATAAACTTTTAATAGGAAAAACAAGAACTATTGGCGTTGAGATCATTCCAGAAATCGGAATAACGAAAGTCACCTTAAGGCACATGAGCATTAAAGATATAAAGCAGATGAGGAAATAAGTTTTGATGTGATTTTCGTTAGAGAGGAGTACAGGCTGGATTTTGTCCAGACTTTTTCGCAATTTGCTGCTAAAAAGATCATTGGGAATAGTCTCCATTGAGCTTATCAAGATGCATCGATTCGCACTTCATGAAGCAAAAAGAGACACTCGAATCTCAAAGCAGTAATTCGTCAAATCATACTATAGTAGGCCGTATCTCTCTTATAATGAGCTGTCAGAGCTTCGTGTAGATGCTGAAGGAGCGCTGGATTCTATTCGAGGAAATAATCGAGTGCGCGGTGCACATTTTCATTCGAATAGTCAGTATTCTCAGAGAATATACCCCTATTCTCCCACTAGCCATGCCCAGAATCGAAAAAGGTACTCTACCAAGGATGAGTCTCTTAAAGATAGCCTTGAGGTTCGCACCATAATTTGCGGAGAGCCTGCGGTTGTTGAGAAAAATCCTGATTCCCATCTTGAGGTAGAGTGTCGAGAGTACGGCCTAGCCTAGATTCTTGCGATGCAATCTAGCCGGATTCTTTCCTCTTTCAAATGTATCATGGTTGCCCTACTGTGGGAGCACCGAGTATCCTTGGAATGGGAGGACTAAAAGAATGAGATATTGTTGGACTACAATTATCGTAAAAGATCTGGAACGTTCCCTTGCATTCTATTGTGATATAGTAGGATTGCCTATCGTTAGGCAACTCTCTGGAGCCCATGGTAACATTGTGTTTCTTGGAGATGGCGATACAAACATTGAACTCATTGAAAATCCTCATGCGGCTGTCGTGACAGGAAACAGAATCTCCCTTGGATTCGCAGTTGATTCACTGGATGCCATGCTCGAATTCGTCGCTTCGAAAAAGATAGATGTCGAGAGCGGTCCTTTTCGACCAAATGAACATATAAGATTTTTCTATGTGTTGGACCCAGACGGGGTACGTGTTCAGTTCTCCGAATCCATGTAGCCAGGAAAAGCATATAGAAACATCAAATTGGCCCCTGACTTATAGTTCCTGAGCCCGACTTCATGCTAGGGCGCAAGGCTATCTCCGTATCCCCGGAAAACGGCTTCCTCACTTCCACAACAACCTGGCTACGGGCGCCGATTTTCGGAGAATATACGAATTGCGATGATCCTGTATTGGAATTAGTGCTATCTCCGCATGGTAATATTATCAGTAAAGCACTGAGAGCCATCAAAACTGACAAAGCCATCAATACATATAGGCCTTTAGAAACAGCTAACGGACGCAAGAGTGCATGCATAGCAAGAGTCTGACGACTTAGAACTTATCCTTATGATTCAGGTCTGAGTCAGAACCCATCATATGGTCGAGATGTGACACAAAGTAATGGCTCGGAATCAAAGTAAATTGTATAAGAGGCCGTGATCTCTCACCAGGTTTTTCAATCGATCGGAGTTTCGCCACCCTTCCGACTCTGGAGTCTTGAGGGCTGATGAAGTATGATGAATTGCAACATTGTGAGGAGTGTATGTCATGAACAATCAATCTGATGAAAAACTACTGAACGATGTTCTTCGCTTTCAGGGCGAGGAAATCACCGGCTCTCTTCTCTACGAAAAACTGGCAAAAGAATGCAAGGATGAGCACAATGCTGCTGTCCTCTTCGACATGGCCGAGGCTGAAAAACGACATTACGCATTCTGGAAGAGCATCTCGGGACAGGAAGTCGCTCCCAGCAGAGGGCGAATCATGTTTTTCACCCTGCTGGCCAAGGTCCTCGGTTTGACCTTTACACTCAAACTCCTTGAAAAGGGCGAAGAGGTAACAGCGGCCGACTATGCCCGCGTGGCTTCCATTCATCCTGGCGCCGAAAAAATGGGCGAAGAAGAGGAACAGCACGAGGATGCTCTGCTTGCCATGATCGACGAGGAGCGGCTCTCGTATGTCGGATCTATCGTCCTTGGCTTGAACGATGCACTGGTGGAGCTGACGGGCACTCTGGCGGGCCTGACCTTTGCATTCCAGAAGGGGAAGCTCGTCGCGGTCAGCGGTATCATAACGGGCATAGCGGCCGCCCTGTCCATGGCGGCCTCGAACTATCTTGCCTCCAAGGCCGACAACGATCCTAAGGCGAAAAAGGCAGCCCTCTACACGGGAGGAGCCTACCTCATAACGGTCATACTTCTGGTGCTGCCCTATCTCATCGTGCCACAGACCGGCTTCTGGATCTACGCTAGCCTCGGGATAACCCTCCTTATCGCCGTCGGCATCATTGCAGGCTTCAACTTTTACGTATCGGTGGCCAGGAGCGAGGCCTTCAAGCCACGTTTCCTCGAGATGGCCGGCATTAGCCTTGGCGTAGCATTCTTATCCTTCCTTGTCGGGCTTCTCGTAAGGTCGGTCGTCGGCGCCGAGTGAGCTTAACCGTTACCATGCAAAAGACCTCGCTTGTGTTCAAGAACTATATCGAGATAAAATCCTGCAATTGCCTTATCCTCGAGATTTATTCCGCATCCCGGCTGGGCATGGAAGCCGAGATTATCGAATAGATGAAGACGGGTACGCAAAATGGCTCCAACAACGGGCTCTTTGTTGTCCAGAAACCCAGGCTAAACTTGATTATGATGCCCTTCTTTTTCGAGAGCCGGCATGATCTCACTAAGGTGACGCATAGCGAAATCGGAAAGATGATAAAGAAAGACCTTGAGAAATACCTTATATAAAGGAGCTCAACAACCTTTTGATACATGAAGACCGAGTCATGAGCGCGATACTGCCCATTGACGACGGCGTAAAAATCGCAATCAGGAGAGATACTGATCTATGAGTCTAGAAAGGGCAAAAGAACACCTAAAAAAGTGGAACAAAGACGAACAGGTAAGAGAGCTGGATGAATCGAGCGCAACGGTGGAACTGGCAGCTAAGGCGCTTGGTATTGAGCAAGCGAGAATCGCCAAAACATTGGCCTTTATGGTCGATGACTCTGCCATATTGATTGTCGCTGCCGGAGACGCAAAAATCGACAATAGAAAATACCGACAACTTTTCGGTACAAAGGCAAAGATGATCGATAAAGATCTGGTCGAACGGTATATCGGCCACAACATCGGCGGAGTATGTCCATTCGGGATCAATGAGAATGTACGAGTGTATTTGGATGTCTCTCTCAAGAGATTTACCACTGTGTATCCTGCCTGCGGGAGCAGCAATTCGGCAATAGAGATGACATGCCAAGAGCTGGAAGAGATCGCAAGCGCAGAGAAATGGATCGATGTCTGTAAGACAGAAGTCTGAAGACTATAAGACAACGAGGGAGGGACTCGACACCTTGATAGATAATAGAATACATGTATAAATGAAGGATGATTTCTTCACTAAGTTGGTCGTGAGGTTGAACAAGCAAGGCGAGAAGATGTAAAAGCAAACCTGGAAAGCGCTTGCATACTTCTTCAACAATCAGATCGTATCATTGGAGGCAGATAAGCAACATACCGGACGAAATGAACATCGATAATAATTACTCGAATAAGATTCGGATCGAATAAGAAGATGTTATATCATGAGAATCATCTATAAGATGAACGGAAAAGGCTTCGTTGGCTCACTTGTCAACCTGCCTGCTGCCTATTTCCGCGGAAGAATCATCAAAGAAACTAGCTCGAAGATTGAGCGGGAGATAAGGGCTTATAAGAGTTGGCTGGAAAACAAGGCAGTATGAAAGAAAAGGCTATAATAAAAAGCGCCTGAATCCGGTATTTTACATTCTCAACGATTGACAATGCCTAAAATTGAGCGCGAAAAATATTATATATATATATCTGGAGGTTTGTTGTATGAAAAAGGCTAGTGTCATACTTATCAGTATTCTTGTGATGACAAGTTGTGCTACCGTAAGCGATGTTACTACACTGAAGAGATGTGAATTTCGAATGCAGGGGATTAAGGATGTTGTTGCTGCAGGAGTGAATATTAGTGGTAAGAAATCAATTTCTGAGTTGAGCCTTTTGGATGCTGGTAGAATTACTCTAGCCATTAAGAAAGGTTCTTTGCCAGTAACCATGACTCTTGCTGTAGAAATCCGAAATCCGAATACCCAGACTGTAGCAGTAGACCGTGTAGATTATGCTGTAGCCCTTGATGGAGAACCATTATTTAGTGGTTTCACTACCGATTCTGTAAAGGTTCCTGGAGGCAATCGTGTTGCAGTCATTCCATTAAAAGTGACATTCGATCTTTTTTCTTTAAAAGAAGACAATACACAAGATGCTATTCTGAATTTGTTGTTTAATTTAGCTGGTGCATCCGAAATACCCTCTACACTAACCCTCCAGTTAAAGCCTTCTATTTCTATTGGTAAAGCGATGATCCCATACCCCGGCTATATGGAAATAAGCCGTGAGTTTGGCGGAAGACAATAAATCTAATACGGTCTTGAGGACTCGTTCAGGCGTTATTATATACAGTAGCGTAATGGAGACGATTCCTAATGATCTTTTTAGCAGTAAATCGCGAACAAGACTGGACACTATCAACAAGGACTGGACACAATCATTAGTTATTAATTAGTAAGAAGCTAGTTTTGAGCATATAATGCAATATTTTATATATACCTTGTGCAACTTGTGATTTTCATCCGGTAGGTCGGGGATTCAAGTCCGTCAGCGCGATAATTCTTGTTTATTCAACTTTCAATACCCTAGCAACTGCGAATACGGTCTTGGCTCAAGAGCGCTTCTTGAAATGCCACATTGATCGATAACCCTATATAAGCGGGATTTGGCCTCTTCTTGCTGCAATGTGACGCGACTATCGCCAATGCATTCAACTTCAAGAAAAAGACCGAGCGAAGATACTTCGACTACCTCCGCAACCAAGCCTGTACCATCCTCCCAGCGGGTACCTCTCTTTTGCTTTTGGTAGATCAGATGTGCGTGCATTTTTTCTATGAAGGCCTTAAAAGCTGGTTCACCATTGACACTAAACTCGAATTCATGGTTGATTTCTACGTCTCCATCGAAGGTCTTTTCTTTGAATGTTATAGTAGTACTAGCCAATTCATGGCGAACGCGAAATCTAAAACCACCAAAATCCCCTAATCTTGCATTTGATACTTCCCAATATTCGTCTAGCTTATTGATGGGTCCTATATAGTGCATGAAACTGGAAAGGCGAGATTCCACTTCCTCTCTCTGCTGAACTCGTGCCTTAAGTTCTATCTCCAGGTTATGGCTATATTCTGGATTCTGCATTATTCTGCTATGCCTCATTCTCTATAGGCATGTCCAACACCGATGGATCATAATGATCAGGCGGGATGTAACCCAGAAGTTCAGCACAGGTTGCGGCCAAGCTTGATATTCCCATTCCTTGCCGAAGCTCCTTTTTGTACTCGCCTTGATATTGCGGGTCGTATATTACGCAAGGGACAGAGTTGAGCGAATGGCTTGTCTTTGCCTTTGGTTTGCCATCGGGACCTAAAATAACTCTTCCAGTCTGCTTGTCGTGCTCATACATATCATCGGAATTTCCATGGTCGGCCGTTATCAAGAGGATTCCGCCTTTTTTTCGCACTGCCTCATATATTCTGCCTAGCTGGATATCCATTCCTTCCAGACCACACACCACAGCTTGAAAGACCCCTGTATGCCCTACCATGTCGCCATTTGGGAAATTGAGGCGAATAAATCTATATGGGCCATTTTCGATTGCATTTATGACATAATCGGCTATCTCTGCGCATTTCATCCATGGCCTTTGCTCGAATGGCACACGATCACTAGGTATTTCGACATAGTCTTCCAGTTCTTCCGAAAATTTCCCTGACCTGTTGCCATTGAAAAAATAGGTAACATGACCATATTTCTGTGTCTCGGAAATAGCGAGTGTCTTTAAGCCCGTATAAGCAAGGTATTCGCCGAGCGTTCTGTCGATAGCAGGTGGTGAAACAAGAAAATTGGAAGGAACCTTGAGGTCGCCATCGTACTGCATCATACCTGCATAATATACCTTTGGTCGCCTGACTCTATCGAATTTGTCGAAATTATCCTGCTCGAAGGCTGCTGTAATCTCAAGCGCCCTGTCACCCCGGAAATTGAAGAATATAACCGAGTCTCCATCCTCGATTGTACCGATGGGTCTGCCATTTTCGGCAATGACGAACTCGGGAATATCTTGATCAATAATGCCTGGAATCTCCTTTCTATAAGTCGAGATTGCCTCTTCCGCACTGGCGAATTGCCTTCCTATGCCTCTAACATGGCAGTCCCAACCGCGCTTGACCATCTGCCAATTGGCACCATAACGATCCATCGTTATGTATTGCCTTCCACCTCCAGAGGCGATGCGATAATCCGACCCTTGATTTCTAAATTCCTCAAGAAAAGTCTCAAAAGGAAGGACATATTCAAGAGCACTTTGGCTTCCAACATCTCGCCCATCGAGCAAGATATGTATCCGCGCTCGTTTGATACCTTCTCTCTGTGCTTGAACGAGCATGGCTTTTAAATGATCGATATGCGAGTGAACATTACCATCCGAGAAAAGGCCAATAAAGTGGAGTGTTCCTCCGGTCTCCTTTATATTGGCAATAAGCTCTCTCCAGACTTTCCCTTCGAATATTATCCCTGATTCAATAGAAATATTGACGAGGCGCGCACCTTGGGCAAAAACTCGACCACAACCAATCGCATTGTGACCGACTTCCGAGTTTCCCATGTCATCATCGGAGGGAAGGCCTACGGCAGTTCCATGAGCCTTAAGCCGCGTTTTGGGGCAGTTGGCTTCAAGCTCCCTGAAATGATCCATTCTCGCTGCAAGGACTGCATCACCTTCTTTGTAAGTTCCGTAACCTACTCCATCCATTATCACAAGGACTAATGGACCTTCTCTATTTTTCCAATTAGGATTTTTTTTTAATCGTTCAAGCATAGATTGCTCCTTTTTCTGTTATTACCTGGCTCAAACCAAATTCGGAGCTCTTTTCCCCAAAGGGCTTCTTTTACTCACCTATTCTCCAGAATACTCGATGAGTGTATCTATACCAACATCTGTCACTTTCTCTTGGTATTTCAAAGATGGTAAGCCTATCACTGAGAACGCGCGAACAGGCACCGCCCCACCGCGTTTAATCATTTCACAGGTAGCGTTAATAGTGCCTCCTGTAGCGATGAGGTCGTCGATAATCAGAAAACGAGCCTTTGGCTTGATATCTTCAATATGCATCTCCAACACGGCAGTTCCATATTCCAACTCATAGGCGCAGGAAATGGTCCTTCCAGGCAATTTGCCCTTTTTCCTAACTAAAAGCAGAGGGATATTCCGCTCATAACAGAAGGGTGCGGCAAACACAAATCCTCGGGATTCAATAGCAGCTGCCGCATCGAATTCAGTATCTCCATATAGCTTAAACATTGAATCGATACAATATTTGAATGCTCTTGGGTTAGCAAGGATGCTTGTAATATCATAGAACAATATGCCCGGTTTGGGAAAATCCGGAATTTTGCGGATTGCATCATCGAGGTTGAATTCTTGATAATCGCCTCTAAAATCGCTGCCATTCGCCATATTTAGCCTCTCTCAAAAATGGAAATTATGGCGCTACCTTATAGAAAGGTTACGCTGCAGTATACAGAATACAGTGCTTTTTGTATATCACTCTATGATAACGCTCAAGAAACCAAGCAATATGCTTGCTCCGGAAGCTATACCGATTCTTGTCCATACTTCGCTATTTGTCAGGGCAACACCATATTGGGTATTGAATGGCCAAGGCGCGTAAGCCGTATCGAAGCCATGCGATATATAGCGAGCCAAATCGAAAGCAAAATTAGTATAGAAATAGCTGAAAGGAAAAAGCCCAATAGAGATCACAAGGCTGCGCCTAAACATGCCTTCTTTAGTGTCACTATAAGAAAAAGTTGGTAGAGTCACTTTTGGCGCTTCCGACCCCTCAGAAATTTCTGGAGCTGCAGGCGCTTCCGGTGCTGCAGGCGCCTCTGGCGCTTCTTGAGAATTCTCTTCTTCTTTAGCGACAATTTCTGAGCCAGGATTTTCTTCTTGAGCTTGTGCTGGAAAACAATAAACCAAGAGGTCTCCGCATAGAAAAACAATGAGCAATAAAAGGCAGCGCCTATTCATTTTATGCGTTCCTCTGACCAAAGATAGCAGTTCCTATCCTCACGAGTGTCGAACCTTCCTCTATCGCAATCTCAAAATCATTGCTCATGCCCATAGAAAGCTCGCTAAATTCTGGAAAATCAAAGCTGCTCTTTATTTTGTCCTTTGCAGCGGAGAGCATCTTGAAGGATCTACGGATCAATGAAATATCCTGCGTAAAAGGGGCCATGGTCATAAGACCGCAGAGCAAGGCTTTTGTCATCCACTGAGGATCTGATTGACGATATCTTGCATAGACCTCGCACCCTCGCAGGAGCTCATCTATATTAGGGAAGCCGGATTTCGAAATCTCTCCCGTATGCAGCTCCAGATATAGCTTTATTGGTCTTTTTGGGGCCTTGATTCTTATAAGGATAGCCTCTAGAGTTTCTATATCGTCTATCCCCTGAATCCCATCGAAGATTGTCAAAGCTTTATTGATCTTATTCTTCTGAACTGTGCCAATCATATGCAAGCTAGCACCTTCTAGCTCTGGTTCCAGAGAAGAAAATTTCGCAGATGCTTCCTGTACTCTGTTTTCTCCAAAGATTCTAATGCCTGCCAAATAGGCCTGTCGAATAACATCGATAGGCTGGAATTTGGTCACAGCCATGAGATCGATTTTATCGGAAGACCTCCCGGCCTTTTCTGCCGCGCGCCAAATCCGTTCTTTTATGATAGTCACATTATCAGCAATGGTCGCTCTATTATTCGACATATCTAGAATCCTATCAGCGAACCGAAATCGGGGCAAGCTTTTCTAGTATGCGGTTATGGAAGTTCGCATAGTAGTCTGATTCCCCGCAAAATCATTCACTTGAAGCATAAGATCGTGTTTGCCTCTGAGAATCAAGAATTGACCAACATGGTATGAATAACCCTCTCCTGAATAACCTTCTCCTATGGATCCTCGCGAGGGGGGTGGATTGCCCAGAAATGATATCCCTTCTCCGCTTGCGCGCGCGGCTATGAATGAAGCATCGATTACGGTTTCCCCATCAAGCGTAACCTTGATGCAATAGGGAGCAGAATAGTAACGCGAACTTGTGATGATGATATCTCGCGCATCGACAAACAATGAATAATTTCCCTGAGGACAGGTAATAAGTTTTTCTTTTTTATTCGTCTCCATTAAATCAAACAATACCTTCTTATCTGTGCCAGTCATGATCAGTTTTGCGCTGCGCATGATTGGAGATGTATTATCCCTGATCCAGGGAGCAAGAAAAATCGTATTCATCCATAATTCGTTCTTTGCGTCGAAAAGTCTAACACCGAAATTTTTGGATGGGTATACGCCCGAGCCATCTCCTCCAATAAGCTTGTCTCCTTTCTTTATTGCAAAGCTATTCTGGACTTCTTTCGATGATCGGGAAGTTGATTTTATGACCTGAATAGGATCGAGCCCTGAAGTTATGCTCACAAATCTATCGGGATGAATAACAGCCAGGGCTCCACCTAATGGAAAAGAGAAGACTGTTGGCAAATCTGCTTCAACTTGCGAATAAAAAATAGCACCGCTTGAAGGTGCTTCAAACGTTGTATCTAACGATATCAGCTGAACATCGCTTCTTGGAATCTTGCCATAGCATCTTTCTCTTACATCATATTCTAACGAAACCCCTTGCTTAGCTTGATCGCCAAGGACTGTTCCAAACCCTGATAAATCAATAACTTCAGGTATCTTGAAGTCCAATGCACCAAGCAAGGTAGCGAGCCATAAATAACTTATTAAAAAAGGATATTTCCCCTTCATGGCCGCCATCCTTTTAATAGTTCCAGGCCATCTTTATATACAAATCCGATTACTTCTTCATCGCCAATTGCGCCAAAAGCTCCGGGAGCAATATGTACTGGAAGGCCATGATTAAGAATGATAACATCAGATTTTGCTTTTCCTTCCAGATCGCTTCTCAGGATCGCCACGAGCGAGTCTTTTAAGGATCCAAGTACAAAATACCTAAAATCAACCTGAGTCTCTGATAACTCTACACCTGCCATTCCTGCTTCAAGAATTCTATAATATTTATTCTTTATATTATAATATATTATCATATCACCAAAGCTCATTATTGCGTGTGAATTGTCTCGGGCTATTGCTATGGTTGCCTGGAAAGTCGTATTTACCATCAACGAAGACTCGGATACCTTTGCAAAGGAATTGTCTGTAAACCTGTAGGTTTCAATTTTCTTGGGTGAGATACCTCTTACGATAATGAGATAGTTGCTGTCCGCAGATAGGGCTAGACCATAGATTGTCTGAAATTCTTGAAGACTATTTTGCATTGAAAGGATAGCCCATCCATTTGGATCGAATACGCTGATCGATCCGTCAAGTGTTCCAACGGCGAGGAACAGAGAAGATGCATCGATCGCCGTTATCGGCGTCGGAAATTCCTTCTCCCACCTAATCAATCCTGTCTTGTCCATTACCGCTATGCCCATCTGATCGGCTCGAAGCAATACTCTCCATGAGGCCTTAAACCATGGATAAGCATATGCTTGAAATTGCTGCCCACCACCATTCAGGTCATATAATTTCAAATCGGTAGCAAGCCGATCATATGTGATCCAACCGAGTCTATCTATTGCTGCTCTTCCCTTGAAAGGATGGACATAGAGCAGCTCTTCTAATGGATCGGCATAACCTAAGAAGGATTCTGCAATAAAGGGCACGATCTGATCGCTTCTTGCTTTAGGAATTCTTGACACATCCAGAGCCTCAGCAAATGTCAAAAAAACGCTTGATGTGATCTCTCTCTCCGGCAAAGTGCTTCTTATTGAAAAGAGCGTAAAGATAATCGCAGCTATACCAATAATAAGGCCATAAAATCGCCTTCTCATTGTATTTTATGGTGCATGACTGAAGTCTTTGAGTCAATACCGCATGGCGCATTTCAATTCTGTTCATTTTCGGATATATTATTGGAAAAGGATCTTAACTGACATGACAACGGAATATACTTATCTATTCAAGCATGCTCTCAAAGCCTGTGAACAGAGTTATGCCCCTTATTCTAAGTTTAGGGTTGGTGCGGCATTGCTCTGCGACGATGATAGCATCATTACCGGCGTCAATGTTGAAAACCGCAGCTATGGATTGACAATTTGCGCCGAGCGCAATGCGATCGCCGCGGCTATCGCTTCTGGCAAGAAGCGATTTAAAGCACTAGTCATAGCAACGCCGGATGCAGATTACCCTGTCAGCCCTTGTGGAGCGTGCCGACAGGTGATATCAGAGTTCATGCACTCCTCAGCTCCGGTAATCTTCGGCAACAGCGAAGATTCATATATAAGTTCGACTGTCGGTGAGCTTTTGCCTCATGATGCTCTTCATGAGCTTGCCTGTCGAGGCTAGGAATTGAAAAGTTCCTGAAACCTATAATCTATGAAAATAGGCTCGCATGTTCTCTTTTTAAACTATTCAATTATGTGAAATGGCTTTTCTCAAAAGTTCAGCAGCATGAATTCTGGAGGCTTCGCTTTCTGAAAATCCGGATAGCATCCGTGCAATCTCGGTTTCCCGGTCTTCTCCAGAAAGAAAGCGTATGGAGGCACCTGTTCTGCCTTTTGATACAAATTTATCGACTTTGCCTTGGTGATCAGCTCGCACCGCGATGGTCGCAAGATGTGTAACGCATAGAACCTGGCGATATTGGCTCAATTGCCTCAGGTATTCGCCAACGGCAACACCAACTTGGCCTCCTATACCTGAATCGATTTCATCGAACACTAGGGTCTCTACTTCATCATGAGAAGCTAATACAGCCTTGATTGCAAGAGCGAATCTCGACAACTCTCCTCCTGAAGCGATTCTAGACAAGGGAAGTTCCGGTTCTCCAGGGTTTGGAGCAATGAAGAATTCCGCTTCATCTATGCCGCGAAGCGTTGCCCTATTTCCTCCTCTCTCGTCTACAATTCTCTTCAGACGAAGGTTTACCTGCGCTTCTGGCATTCCTAGATCTTTAACTATCTCTCTTATCGAAGATGACATTGAAACCGCTGCCATCATTCGCTTTTCAGACAGCTGATACGCTCTATTCAACACTTCTTTCTCGAGCGATTTTTCTTTCTTTTCCAGTTCTTCAGCATTCTCCTCAGCATGTTCAAGCGCTTCGAGTCGTCTCTTTGCCCTGTCGTATGTCTGCAGAACATCATCGAGCTTTGGCCCATATTTGTGCTTTAAGCGTTGAAAATCGGATAGTCTCCTTTCGATTTTTTCCAGACGATCGGGATCAAATCGAAGGCCAGCCTTGTACTTATTCAAAGATTCTGATATGTCTTCCAGCTCATAGTAGGCTGCGGAAAGCCTTTCAGAGAAAGATCCTAACCGAATGTCGACTGAGCGCGCAGTTTCGATACTTGCTCGAATCCTTTTTAGGGTATGGAGCACATCGCCACCTTCCCCGCTATCCAAAAGCACTGATGCCTCAGATACTGCTCCAAATAGCTTCTCGTGCTCGGAGAGTACCTTTTCCTCAGTCAAAAGCTCATTGTCTTCATTGGGTTTGGGCTTTATCGATGCAATGTCTCTAATTACAAAATCGAGATAATCAGCTTCTTGCGAGCGCTTTGCTTTTTGTTCCAGTACTTCCTGCAGTTGACGAGTCGCTTCTCTCCATTCCGAATACAGCACTTGATACGATTGCAATTCATCCTCTAGGTTAGCATATGCATCCAACATGTCCAGATGAGTAGACGAATCAATAAGTCTTTGATGTTCATGCTGACCATGTATATCTACAAGGTACTGAGTGAATTCCAGGAGCTCATTCCTGGAAACCTGTCGATCTTGAATCCATGCCAGTGTTCTGCCATTCTGTTTGAGAATTCGACGCAGCAAAATTCCTTCATTGATCTGCCATTCGATGCCTTTTTCTCTAAGCCAGAGCCCGACCTGAGCATTGCTCGAAGCAGAGAAAAGCCCTGATACGGAGCATTCTGTGGCTCCTTCGCGGATTATTGAATTGTCGACTCGTGCGCCAAGCAAAAATCCTAGAGCATCGACGATCAATGATTTTCCTGTTCCGGTTTCTCCTGAGAACACCGTCATTCCGGCAGATAAATCTATATCTATGCTCTCAATAATGGCGAAATTACGCACCGAAAGCTGCTCAAGCATCGTTGTCTCCCGACCAACCCAGTTTTGTCCTTAGGGCAGAGAAAAAGGCATTGCCTGAAGGAACAATTAAGAATGCACTCTTCTCATATTTTCGAATCCGGATCACATCGCCCTTCTCGAGATTTGCCACTATATGACCATCCGAGATCAGAAGAGCTCCTGCTTTCTTGGTCTCATCGATTTCAATATCTATGCAATTAGAAGCGGGTATAACTAAAGGCCTGGATGCCAACGTAAATGGGCAGATTGGGTTTATTATAAGGGCACTGATCTCCGGATGTAAGGCTGGCCCGCCCGCTGCCAGATTATAGGCAGTAGATCCGGTAGGTGTGGAGACGATGAGACCATCGGCTCTGTAATAACCAAAGCATTCTCTATTTATTGACAGACACATGCGTATCATTCTAGCGCCACTCTCAGAGGATACGACTATATCATTGAGCGCGATTCCTTTGTGCAAAATCTTCTTTCCTCTGTACGCATAAGATTGCAGCATCAAGCGCCTTGATGGATCTAGAGCTCCTTTCTGCCAATGTTCGAAAGTAACAGCCCAGGTTTCCATCCTGTTAGCGGCTATAAATCCTAAAGTTCCTAAGTTTATTGGAAGTATGGGTATGCCGCGAGGACCGGCAAATCTAGCAGCATATAGAAGAGTGCCATCGCCACCAAGACTAACGATAAGGCTATAGCGATCAAAATCAGGGTATTCCGATATTGAGCCTCGAAATGCCAGGATTTCTGTATGCCAGCCATTCTGTTCCAGCTCAGCTTGCACAATTTGTGCTGCATGACCTGCATCATCTTTGTTCAAATTTGCGAAAATTAGTGTGGATTTGCTCTCCGACATAAGAATCTCCTATGGTAGTGTGGCAATTACCTTGCCTATCTGTTCTACTTGCTGGTTTGTGAGTTTATGATGCATAGGAAATAAAATACAGCGCAATGCTACCGACCGTGCGATTGGGAATACCGCTTCTTGTTCGGGCTCGCTCTCATATAATCTCTGGGATATGCAAGAAGCAAATGCATGCTTGCTTTCTACACCATGCTTCATCGCATAGTCTATAATCTCTTTAACGCTTGTTTCAGGAAATATCGGAAAGGCATATAAGGGACAGGACTCAGAGTCCTCTTGCTGCAAATATGAATGCCGAGTCCGCAAAAGTTGCCCTACCAATCTCCGGTAGATTGTCTTTCTTCGCTCTATCATCTTAGGATAGCTTTTCATCTGAGATATGCCAAGTGCCGCATTATAGTCGGTCATCTTTAGCTCTCTTGGCATAGATTCATCCAGCAATCGAAGTATTTGAGCGTCTCTCTTGCTGCTCGCACAAAGAAGAGCCCCTCCTCCAGTTGCAATTGCAGAATCTGACTCTAGACTCCAGATCAGAAAGTGCCCATATAGATGTTTTTCATCTGACACTTTGATCATACCCAAAGTCTGCGAAATGTCCTCTATAATAGGTATATCGATTCTTTCTAACAGAGCTTCAGAAGGGGACTTTCCAAGGGCATCGAACAGAATAATCGCCGATGGGTTGGCCAGGGAAATGCTTTCCGGTTTTGGATGAAATGTTTCTTGATCGATATCCAGAATTACCGGTGTGAATCCACTGTCCTCTAAGGCATCCTTTTGCCATGCTGGTGCAAGCGCGGAAATAGCTATCTTTGCACCTCTTTCCAGACCAAAAACTTGAAGTGCCTTTTGGAGAGCGTTATAAGGGCTTCTCATTGATATCACATATTCAAGATTAAACTGCTCTTTTACGGCATTTTCAAAGCGCCTGTTAAATACATCTTCGCTTACAGCATCCTCCACCATTCTGCTAAGAACGAGATCCATGTCTCTACGGGTAATATAAGGAGAAAAAACGGATATCATCGGCGTGATACTATCATTTCATAACTATGGGTACAAGTCAGGAATGAGTTGACGCATAGGGCTAGGGAAACTAGAGGGTGGT
>ENA-UPXM01001180-UPXM01001180.1-activated-sludge-metagenome-genome-assembly--contig:-NODE-1180-length-34815-cov-9.151697_pt1 | contig 34815 bp, 30 predicted proteins | sample MGYA00238178_ERZ772708 | MGnify/ENA primary metagenome ERZ772708 (study PRJEB29002, sample SAMN05720212) | activated sludge metagenome | isolation source: anaerobic digester from wastewater... | reverse complement strand
AAAAATATCAGGATTATCTTAAATCAAAGAAGTGAAAAAAAAAGCACACCTTGAAGGTGTGCTTCGATTTTAATCGTTTATACTCACATTGTTTCTTATGTCAAGAAGAACTTTTTCTTCACTGCTGTTCAAGCTTTCTCCTTTTAAAGCTTTCTTGGCAACATCCACAAGTCTCATAAAAGAAAGATCATATGAGTACTTCTTTTGTACATACTCAAATAAATTAGCAACGCTATTCTTTGTTGCCGGAGATACTTTTTCGCCGTTATAGCGGCTGTCACAGCTTTCAACAAGGGCATATATGCAGTTGTGTAAGACACAAGCATGATTATGGTTCTTGGCAATACGTACCAACTGAGGAATATAAGGTTCAATATCTTTTATCCCCAACGGTTTTTGCTTGCTCCGACTTGCGATTTTACCAAAACTCCACAGTGCACTTATAAGCTGGCGTGTTTCACTGCTGCTAAGAAAACCTGTAATTTCATTAAACGAAGATACTTTGGTACCGGTTTTCCCCAAGGAAATGAGCGCCGACTCTATTATTGGCTTTATCATTTGATGACTTGCATTGAAGACCCCGCTTATGACTTCTTCACATCTGCTGTCCTCGGTTTTTCCCAAAGCCTCTATGATAAACCTTTTATTTAAAAATTTTTGAGGAGAGTACGTCACCTCCAAGACCATTGGATTAAGCTCTTTTTTGCTGTAATCTAAAAATGCGTTGTTAAGGCCCGTACTTTTCATAAGGTTGCCTATTATGAAAACCGCCCTCTGCACAAAAAGATCTTCCTGATAAGTTGATATCTCGCTTACAAGAAGATTCACGGCATTATTTTTGTCGGTGCATCTGCATATGCAGCCTTCAACATCTTTAATTTGCTTAAAGAAAGTTGCTTTGCTATTGTTATCTTTAACTCTTACGACATTTTTACAAAGATTCTTAAGCGTTTTTATACTCGACTTCGAAACCGGGTTCTCAAAAGTGTCTTTATAAGAGATCTGTCTGGAAGGCTTGGGGTTTATACTTCCTGAATCAGCAAATCCCTCCTTTTTATTGAAATCGACTTCAAAAACGAATCTATCATTTTCGTTGTTGTTTATGAACCCTTTTAATGAAAGTATCCCGCTTTCATTTATTTCAACCTGTACAGAAACCTTATCACCGGCATTAAGACTTTTGTCAAACCTCGCAAACCTTTCAGCTATCTTCCTGTTAGGACGGAGAGTGTCGTTTCTGCTTCCGATGTAGATCGGAAAATGTATAACGTTGGTACCGGTCTGCGGGATTGTAAAGTTATCATAAACTTTTGATCTGTAAGGAAGAGTTACCCCTGCTTTGGCAAGATGTTCAACATGCTGGCCATTAGTCTCTATGCCTATGCTGTCATTTAAAATCTTCTGAAACTTCGTGCCGTTATGAAGCTCATAATGATAGTAAACTCCTCCGCAGGCTACTGATAAATCGGGATCTTGCATACTTATTGGTTTTAGGTCGAAAAGTCTTTGTAAACGTGACTTTATAATGCTCAGCTTGGTCATTCCTCCGTTCAGAAGGATAGCGTCTACTTTTACATCTTTTCCGCTTTTCTCCTTAGCCTTTGCCATTACATCAAGAACAGGGTATATTATATTCTTAGACTCTATGCTGATACTGGTCCTTAGGCTATCTGCACTTTCAAGTGTGAGCTCATTGGCTAATATATCTGAAACGATCTTTTCATAATCGCTTTTTGTGATTACTTCGTCAAGAGCTATATCATCAACTATATTCGCCTGGACAACTTCTGCATATACTTCTTCGTCTATTCCCATCATAGCGTTGTTAAGCTCTTTTTCCGCTATTTCTATCTTTGCTTTTTCAGCCAGGTTTAGCAAAACAGAAAAAAGCCGGTTTTTTTCAAACTCATTGAGATTTTTTCTTGATACTTGCTTTTCTATCTTAGAATAAAGATACTCTGCGATCTTAGAGTCAAAATTATCTCCCCCTACCAATGTATGCAGAGAGATAGCATAATCTTCAATTTTCACCTTTTGGTTTTCATCCCTCCAAACCTTGTGAAGCGACACATCAAGGGTACCTCCTCCAAGATCATAAACCAGAATATTTTTAGGAGAACTCAGATCAACAACAGTCTCCGGTACATTCCCCATGTCTATGTCCCTGACAAAATTAAAAAGGGCAGCCCTGGGTTCGTCCAGAAGTATGTTTCGCTCCGTTCCGTCTTCATTTACAGTTTTTATGCCTGCGTTTTTTGCCGCCTCTATGGTAGCCAAGCGCATGTCTGAATCAAAAGATGCAGGTACAGTTATTACAACATCATCCGGCATACTTTTGAAAAGTTCCTTTGCATTGTTTAAAACAAACTTGAGTATAAAAGAACTTATATCCGAAGGACTAAACTTGGTGCTAGCCATTTCATAAAGCCTATCTGTACCCATAGAGCTTTTAACTGACCGTACAACATTTTGGGGATTTATGCATGCCATATGTTTGGCATAAGGTCCTACAACCGGAATAATCTCTTTCTCATTAATGTTTTCTATGAAGACACAGGAAGGAACCAATTGACTGGTCTCTATTCCTCCTGTGGCACTTTTCATTTTCATTTTAAGAGTTTTAGCTTCAATATTACCGTTTCTGGGATTTATCATTCCGTAGGCAAAAACTGTGTTAGTTGTCCCAAGATCTATTGCGCAATAATAACCCATTAAACTCCCTCCTCCTGAATTATCTCACCATATTTAGGCACAGAAATAACAACATCCTTGTACTTCCATCCGGGTGACAGCGTCTTCACTTGTTTTTCATCTGAACTCTCCATAAACGGCATACCTTCATACTCTGAATTTTTGGCCTGCTCAAGAGTCAACCTTCTTTCAATGGACGGATCTATCTCGCTAATCCCATAATCACGTATAAACTTCATGTACTGCCTTATAAGAACCGGAATGGAACGAACATCTTCCGGAAACTCATATCCGGACTTTTTAAGAGCTATAATACTTTTCTCACACCTTACAAAATTATCCAGAAGATATCCATATTCCTTGGAATTAAGCGTTTGAAAGAACTCTTTAACTAAAGCCGCTTTTTCTTCCTGCTTAAAGTTCTCTATGTTTTCTTTGTGTTCATCCAAAGCATCCATAACCAGCTCTAGCGTATTACGCAGATCATTTACAGTAGGCGCTTCCTCTGCACTTTTGTCGTTTTCGTTTCCTTTTAATACACTTCCGATCCCATAGTTCATTATAGAAATATCCTGACCAAAGTCATACTTTTTTCTGTACTTTCTTTCTTCCGCCATCCAATCAACCAGCTTGGCAAGACATCTTGTGGAATAACTGTATCCTAAAAGTTCTATTTTATATAAAAAATCAATACTCTTAACTTCCTTTAACTTACACAGAAAAAGGTACAGGATTACCTTGTCTCTCATCTTTTCCTTATTGAAAGTGAAGACCATTTTCTTTAAGTTCATGTACTCGTCTTGGGTAAAGTCCTCTGAAAAATAAAACTTAAAAAGTTTTTCTGCTATATCTTGGCTCTTTTTTATCATCTCTACTCTTTTATGTGGATTACTCGAAAAATCATCCTCAAAGACCCTGTAAACATTTATAAATACTCCATTTTTCCTAAGCTCATTTTCGATTGTTCTGGGATGCTCAAACGGATCTTTTATAACTGCATACATAACTTTGTTTTCCTTTAAAATAATTTCTTTAATACCTTTCTCGCTTTTTTTTGATAACTCCTCAGAATGATTAAGTACTTTGGTTATGATCTCTAACTCCTTCATTCTATGATCCCCCCCATGTAGTATTTTTCAAAGTTCCTTACATTTACGGCTTTTATCGAAGGCCATCTTTCATCTATTTCATCCATAATGCTCCAGCTTTTATCTTGATTCTCCCCGTGAACCAAAAAGATTGTTTTTGGATAGATTTTTTCTATCAAATGACATAAGTCTTCAAACTGAGCATGTTTAGAACTTATAACCGTTTTGTTCTTCATGTATCCATAGGTGCTCTCTGTTATCAAAACATCTGCGTCCTTAATAAACTCAAACGCACATGAGTTTTCAACCTCATCAGAAGAAAGCGGAAAAGAAAAATCTCCTGTATACACCAGTTTTTGCCCTTCATAAAAAATAACGGTCATAGCTGCACCGTCTATATGACCTGCAGGAACAAAAATACAGTCTAAATCCCCGCATGAAAACGGTTCAAAAAAATCGTAGGCGGCAATTGACATAAAAACCTGTTTCAAATTCAGGTACTGATCTATATTAAAAGTATCCAAACAGGCAGATACTCTTTTTATCAGGTTATCTTTACATTGCGGAGTTGATATGATCCTTTGAAAACCGTTTTGATAAAAATACGGAAGAGCTCCGAAATGATCCTTGTGAGAATGGGAAACGATGATTGAACCGGTTTGAGAAGAACCTGGAAAAATCCCCTCTTTGAAAAGTGAATCGATGCTCGGATACTTCCTTTCGCCAAACCTCATTCCACAGTCCAGAATTACTCTATTGTTGCCCAGTGAAAGGCAGTAGCTGCTGGCTCCTATCTCACTGCCTCCACCTGTCGCCAAAAAGTAACCCTCCATATTGCCACCCCCGGCATTATGCTGCCTTTAATATACTGTACTTGGCAAAAAAATCATGGTATTTTCCATTGCCATTATTTAGTATTACCAATTTTTCTCTGGCTCTGGTGATTCCCGTATATACCAGTTCTTCTTGATCATTCTCTCCGATAAGGAGAATAACGTTGTTCATCTCCATACCTTTAAAACTTTGAATTGTGCTTATCTTTAGCTCATGACCATTTCTTGATTCCGACCAGAAATTTAACTTTCTGTCTTTTCTTATTTCTTCACATAAAGTTTTTATCATGTTGGACTTTTTCTCTTTATCCAATTTTGCCTTTATTTCTTCATACTCTTGCTGAGTTTCAAAAGAGCTCTTGGTAGCTTTTTGGGTCTTTTGTCTGTAAAATTTTTCGAAAACTCTTAAATACTCGATACTACTACCTAAAACAACCACGTTCTCACCGTTGTTTTCTGCCTTTCCAATCTCGTGCAAAAGCTCTCCATACACAGTGCTTTGTTCATCAACCCAAAGGTACTCCAACTTAAAATCCAAAATGCTCGTCTGAAAGCTTTCAACCTCATCAACCAAGTACTTGCCTGACAGAAATTGTTTTTGAAAATTAATAATCATAGGGCTTATTATTCCTTTAAAGCGTTTCAATTTTTTGAGCTTGTTCCATCTGCCGGGAATTCCTGTGTTGGGTTTTTTTTCTGCTCCATCAACAGCTCTACCGTATAAGTTCTGTTTTTCATCTCCGAAAAGGACCAACTCACCGTTTTCTTTAAGGAAAAACTTTCTTAAAATCGCTATCCATCTGCTATCGTAGTCCTGAACTTCATCGATCAGTATGGCAGAGTACTTAGGAAGCTTATCCTTGACAGGAAAAAAATAAGCTTCATCAGCATACTTATTTTCAAAGTACTCTTCTCTTTCCTTTTTTGAAGCACCTTGTTCTAGTCTTCCTATTTCTATTCCGGCTTTGGAAAGTTTCCTGTAAATAAACTCATGATAGTTGTTTACAGCAAAGTTACCCATTTCAAACTCTCTGGGAACATCTCTGATCATTTGCTCTATATATCCTCTCAAAGCACAGTTGTAGGTAAGGATCAGAACCATTTCGCCTGTACGCTCACAGGCACTTACAGCTCTGAACGCAAGCGTAAGAGTCTTTCCGGAACCAGCTATCCCTGATATCTTATAGTGTCCGGGTTTACTCTGAGAAAGCTCTTTCTGCTTAGTGGTAAGTTCTATTTTTTTACCATCGCTTATCAGATGCTTAGGAGGGAGAACTTTTTCTCTGAAGCTTTCATAAAGTTCTTTATCAAAAAGCTTGTTCAATTTAAAGTGCAGACTATTTAAGATTTTTTCAAGGTATGATGCGTTTAACATATCTTGTGTAATAGCGTTTCTATACTTGTCCCCGCCTTCGCAAACAAGATTGTTTTTAAAAGCAAGACACCCTTGTCCGAAGCTTATAAGCTCATCCTTAGTGACGTTTTTAAAGTAAACAAGAGTTTTTACTATACCGTAGAAGGATTGATTTTTAGCTTTTTTGCTTCTAAGATCTTTAATTTCGCCTTCATAAAAGCAGTCTTTAATCTTCTTAACTTGTTCAAACGGCGAAAGCACCTTCATGGAATCCTTCTTAAGATACCATGATACTTTTTCGTTTTCTTTTTTTACAAAGTAATCGTTTAGATCCCAATCTTTAACCTCTATAACAATAACTCCAGTATCCTTTTTCATTATCATTATGTCAGGGTGTAAATCATTTATCCAGGGTTTATAGTATATTTCATAAGAATCATCCAGATTGTTTTCTAAGAAATTTAAGAGCTCGACTTCTCCTTCGGTAGGTTGATCTTTTTTGGGGGTAGCCTTATTGTTGTTATAAACGATCATACTATTCACCTCCGTCAGAATTTTATGCGTTCTTCCAAATTATTATTCGACATTTAGAAATGACTGCTATATGCGCTATACTACCAATGCTTAAAAAAAAGAATGTGCCCGGTACAATACTAAACTCATTCACAAATGGTTTAATATTCAATTTTGTCTAAACTTTGGGATCGCTTCATAACGGAGAGTATTTTTTATTCCTGAGCTTTTTTGAGTGCATCTTCCAGCGCTTTAAGATGTGTTTTAGATGTAAGCGTTGCTCCACTTATAACATCCACCTGAAGTGACTGTGAACTCAATACCCGATCAAAAAGATCCTCAACTGTTTTACCGCCTGTCAGCTTAACAGGCTGACCATTCTTATCCAATGCTCCTTTTATTACCTTAATATCAGAAATTTTTCCTTCAGCTATACTAACCTGTAGTTCGGTATCTCTTAGATGATCTTTGCTTCCTATGTATTTTCCTGTGTATATTCCATTTTTGAACCGCTTAAAATCGATGCTTTCTATTTTCATTCCCTCTATCTCGCGCATCCCGGGAAGACTCCATAATATTCCAGCTGTTAGCCCGACTACAACTACTCCGATAATAACCGCTACCGTAATAAGCATTTTTGGTTTCCCCTTCCTTTTTTTAGTTTTTTTCATCGTCCTTCCTTCCTCCTATAATACATATTTCAGAATTTTGAACAGAGCTAAAAAAATCTTTCAATCCCTGAGTAATATAAATATTTGATTTTTCATCAATTATAATTATTTGAATATCTGCGAACTGCTCAATATATCTATGTACCTCACCAATCCCTGAAAGAAATATTATGGTTGAAAGTGCATCAGCCTGAACAGCACTGTGGGCGACAACTGTTACGCTTGCTATACCTGAGTTCATGGGGTAGCCTGTTTTAGGATTCAGTATATGGTGCCAGCACCTTCCGTTCTTATCAATAAAAAACCTTTCATAATCGCCGGAAGTCACGATATGCTTACTTTCTGATTGGAGCACTCCTATAAGCTCCCCGGTTTTACGTGGATGCCTTATTCCAACACTCCATAAAGAACCTCCAGGTTTTCTGCCTATAAGGGATACGCTCCCGCCAATACTTATAAATGCAGAATCTATTCCCTTATTTTTTAAAAGCGCTGTACATCTATCCGCAGCAAACCCTTTTCCTATTGCTCCAAGATCAATTGCTTGTCCGGGCTTTCTGAGCATCACCGTCTGTTTTCTTTCATTCAGAATCAAATCCATATAGTTTACTAAAGAAACAGTCTTTTCTATCCTATCATTTTCGGGAACAGACAAAGAATTTTTATAGTCCCAAAGGTTCATCAACGGAGCAATAGAAATATCAAAAAGTCCGCCTGAAAGCTCTGAATATCTTTTAGATTCTGCAAGAAGCTCAAAAGTATCCCTGCTTACTTTTACGGGTTTTTTTCCGGCATTGCTGTTAATTTTACATACTTCGCTTTTCTTTACAAACCGACTGAGTTTTTTTTCCAGTTTTTTCAATTCATTAGTCACAAGGTCACTTTCCCGTGATCTTTCATCAGAAAATATCTTGCAGGTTACTTCCGTGTCCATGGCATACACCATTTTATCTCCCTGTTTTGTAGTCTGTATACTTATATGCCGTCCGTATATCTATTTTTGTGGTGGAGTTAAGCTTTGCATTATAAGCTCCGTTATGATATGAACCAACTGCGGAAAGTATTCCAGGCCTATTTCTTGCTTATGCGTATCAATATTTATTATTGAGGCAAAGATCATCATTATCATCCTGCTGTCTATATCCGCACGCATTTTTCCCTGCGCCTGCCATTGTTCTACTATCTTCAGAAAATCTCCGTAGAGAAAATCAACAGCATTCACTCCGTTTTCTTGCCTATATGTTTTTTCAATTTTTTCAAAAACAGCTTTGTTGTACCACTCCGAAAGTATCGTATTGGCTTTCATGCCCTGAAAATTAAGCTCCATCATTTGTTTTACAGTGTCCATAGGACTCATGGATTTATCAAGTTTTTCAAAACATTCCTTTTTTAGTTTGACATTTTCATGTAAAAAAATTTCCATAAAAAGATTTTCTTTTGAAGAGTAGTAATTATAAAAAGTTCCGACAGAAATACCCGCACTTTGTGCTATATCAGAAATGGCCGTATCCTTAAAACCCTTGCTGCCAAATATTTTTCTTGCACAGTTATATATTAGTTCCTTTTTGTCCTGCATACTTTCCTCCAAAAAATGAATGAATATTTTTTTATTCATTCATATAGTATCATAATGTTTTTATTTTGTCAATTTTTTGAATGTACCTAAGCTTTAATTTAAAAACTTTGCTATATATATAAAGAACATCCTTTCTTTTTAAGAAAGGATGTTTATTCTATTATGTCAAGCTTCATAGCTATCTTTTGGGCTGACCTGTTGTGAAAATCAACTATATACTTTGCATCCGGGCTGAAAACCACAGCATTTGAAATAATGATTCTTAGGATACAACATTCAGGGTCATCTTCATTCACATGTCTGTCATAGAATTTGAAAAAAACCTTTCTTAGAGTGCTGGCAAACTCCAAATTTTCGGGCTTTTTAGGATTGCCCATATTCACACCTTTACCCCAGATCTGATGAATTTTATAACACCCTGCAACCCTTGGATCTTTGGCAATATCTTTCATTTTGTGCGATGCCGTATGTGAAACCACATAAAGACTTCCGCCATGATAGTACCCATCAACCACTCTCACACTCGGACCAGAATCAGAAAGAGTTGCAAGAGAAATACAAACATCATACCCCATCTGAGAATCCATAACAGCCAAAGCCTCTGAAAAAAAATCCATCCTTTTCTCCCCCTCTTCTGCTGAAATTCTCTAAAAAAATATCCGGATCGTTTTATTAACATTTACTTTTTAGACATTTCATTCATAGACTTAATAAAGCCTTTTTGATTAAAAATAAAAAATCTGTAAGTCTTACCGCTTTTTAATTCTATTGTAGTCATAGGAAGTATCCACAAGACCCTTTTAAAGTTTATAGAACTGATATCACTGTAAACAAGCCTTAACTGTTTATACTCTTCAGGTACTGTAAGCTTCTGACACATGAAATAAAATGCATCATCTTTCAATTGAACCGCTCCGCCACACAGACCATTTATAACTGCACTTGCATAAAAACTTTTTTTCATATCAGCCTCCGTTCTATGTATTTCACACTTTCAAGATGACTGCTCTGCAGTCCTACCTGAAAATTTCTTCCTTGCTCATTTTAAGTACCACTTCTATAATATCCGGATCAAACTGTCTTGCGGTGTTGTCCTTAAGCTCTTGGTTTATCTGTTCCCAAGTAAGCGGCTTTCTGTAAGATCTTTTGGAATACATCGCGTCAATTGAATCAGCAACACATATTATTCTTGAAAGCAGCGGAATATCAACACCTTTGATTTTATTGGGATATCCATTCCCATCGTATCTTTCGTGGTGGTAAAGGACAATATCGGCTATCTCTCTGAGGTTTTTTGATTTTGAGAGGATATCATACCCGTATGCAGGATGCTTTTTAACCTCTTCATACTCCTGATATGTAAGCTTGGCGGGTTTGTTAAGTATATCAGTTGGAATGAGTATCTTTCCTATGTCATGCAGAAGTCCCGCCCAGAAGATCTTTTCCATATCTTCCTGACTCATCATCATCTTTTTAGCTATGTTTAGAGATATCTCGGCAACATTGCTGGAATGACCTTTAGTATATTCGTCATGAACCTCCAGAATATTTACCATGGAAGTTATAACTTCCTTCTGGAAGGAGCTTCTTACATCAGAGTATCTTTTGAAAGCAAGAAATGCGTTGGCAATATTGGAAAAGGCTTTTAGAATCTTTATGGAATCTTTTGAAAATGCTTTTTCAGAATTTTCATCAATATCAAGATCTATATTTCCAAGATACTCCCCGTTAACCACAAGAGGTGCTATAAGCGAGTACCTAACAGGCATAGAAGCTTCCTCTATTTTTTGGTATATACCGTCTGGAAGCTCTCTATTCTGATCTCTCAGCTTTTCAACAATAACCGGTTCACAGAAAAAGACCAGATATGATTTTTTTAACGGTATAAGCCTAAGCTTTTCCAGATCATGTCCGACAGCGGCAACAAAAGTCCATTGATCACCGTCTACGAGAGAGATGCTCCCATAATCGGACTCGGGAATTATACGCATAGCTGTTTCCAAAAGTCTTTTAAAAAAAGTTTCATCTTTATTGATAGTATCAAAGAACGCTACCGATGCCATGTTTATAAGATCCTCAAACTTTTCCGAAAGCTCTTCGATCTGCTCGAAAGAATGTTCAAGCTCTTTATTTATAGCCACTAATTCGTTATTGGCATATGTAAGTTCACGGTTTTTTTCGTTCAGCTCTTTGGTTTTTATGTCTACAAGTCTTTTAAGAAAGTAAGACCAGAGCAAAAATACTGCAAATATTATACCGCAAGCAACCATTCCTATATAAAGGATCTGTCTCATTATATTTGAAGGATCTGTCTGACCTTTCCACTTTTTCAGGATATCCTGAACCTTTTTGGACGGTATCTTAGCAAAACCATCCTCCACAACCTGGAGCAAGTCTTGGCGCCCCTGAGGCACTCCTCTTCTTACTTTTTCAGTATAAAGCGGCTCTGATATTTTAAACAGGTCAAGTGATTCATATTTGTTGAGATAATAAAGCACTGCCGGCTTATCGGCAACAAAAACCTTTATTTCACCGGAAATTGCTGCCTCCACAAGAGCTTCGTTGGTAGAGTATTCTATCAATGTTTCTATACCATTAGTTTTAAGATAGTTAACGGCAAAATCTGATCCGACGGCTCCTACTGTAAAGCCTTTTAGGGAGGATGCAGAGTTAAGAGAAGTTATCATGTTGCTGAAGAATATTGCGGCATCAACGTTATCGTACGGTTTGGAGAAATCTATATACGCATCTCTTTCAAGATTATAGAAGATGCCATCCATAACATCAATTTCATTGTTTTTAAGCATTGCAAGACCCTCTTTAAGGGTGACTGGAACAAACTCAACCTCTATACCGGTCTGCTTTTCCCATTCGTTCCAAAGGTCAATTGACAGCCCGGAAAGTTTACCCTGCTCGATTTCAAGAACATACGGAACATATGCCGGGGTAACGGCAACATTTATTTTTTCAAAAGCCCACAAAAACGTTGCAGACAGAAAAATATACCCTAAGATAAAGTATTTTAGTCTCATGCTCCACCATAATATTAAAAATAATATATTAATCCTGATAACCAGGTTACAAAATATATTATATCATAAATTTTTGATTTATTTTGTTTTACTTATATGTATCTGAATCCTGTAACTGCAAATGTATGCAGTTTATTGTTCCTGCTTTTTTTCCATACAGCCGTAACCGGACAAGAAAACTCCGGCGCAAGCCTGCCGTTCAAAACCCAGTACTTTGAATCCATATTATTATATATCCCTGGATTGGCAAGAATTTCAAGCTCTATAGGCTTATCGGCAAACCACACTTCGTTTATGCTACTCTCTGCTGACAAAACAGAAAAAATTTCATCCTGTATGGCTTTGTCTGGAAAAGGTTTTATATTTACCAGAGCTATATTCTTTGAAAGTGGCCCTATTATCTTTACGTTAGCAATACTTCTTTCATACTCAAACTGATCAAGTATGTCATGAATAACTTCGTTGGAAAAACAGACCGCTCTTGCATGAAAATCTTTTGACACATTCATCTTAAGAAGATGCTTCAGCTTGCATCCCTCGCGGTTGTAGTTTTCTCCTATTTTGGGAATGGTTACTCCGTAATATTCAAGAATTTTTCTTATTTCAACTTTTTCCAAGCCTATAAGCGGAGAATAAAAACCATCCATAAACTTTATTCCGGTTTTACCCCAACTGTCCGAAAGGTTTGCCCCTGATGCGATTATGCCTTTATACACAAACTTCCTGACCTGACCCATCTTTATGTTTTTGGTACAGCTGTTGCAGTTGGGTCCATGATACATCAGGGCAGTCTGTTCATCCTCCCCGGGAATGAAAAAAAGTCTCAGACCCATTTGAGCCGAAAGACTCAACACCGCTTGAATCCCTTTTGAAAAAGAGTACGGGCCGAAGCATACATTAAGCAAGGTTACCCTGTCGCTTCCTAGGGCATCTTTAGCTAAAAGTGCAACCACCGTACTGTCAAGCCCACCGGAAAAGGAAACATAAAGTCTTTCCTGTCCGACAGTCTGCACTATATCTTCTTTGATTTTTTCCACAAGCTCCAAGATCCCATCCAATTTGAACACCTCATTCGTCTTTTTGAGCATAAAAATTATACATCATATTTTTTATCTTAAGATATTTTTACAGTCAATTAATATTCTCCATACTCTTTATATTTAGTGACTTATGATATTGTTTACCTTTGTTCTTCTAAAATTTTCAGTAATTTAATATTTGCAGGCATCTATGGTATAATTTTATATAAGAAAAACTTTTATTATTTTAATAAGGGGGAATACCATGAAGTTTTCGGCAAAACTCATTTTAATTGTTCTTGTGTTCGCCATACTTCCTATGCTTGTATTTTGGAAGGTATCTTCCGGCGAAACTCAAAAAGCTTTGAAAACGCTTACTTTATCTAAAGTTCAGCTTTTATCAGATAAGCTTTACGACGATCTGCAAGCTTATTACGCCGGGTTTCAGAAATCGGCAGAAACCATATCTAAAATAGACTTTCTTCCTATGCTTGCAAAAAACTACTCTGACTTATTTTCAGATAATCCCAAGATGATAGAATACGTAAAGAAGGTATATCTTGAGCTGAATCCGGAAAATGAAAAAAAAGTTTTGGAACGTCCATCCGTAGACACACAACAGCTTCTGGAGGAACAGTACGGTGATGATTACTATTCGATGAGTGATTATGATCTCTTTCACAGCAACTATCATAAGGTGCTTTTGAACTTCACTGCCACTGAAAAGCTTGAAGATCTTTACCTTATCGACAAAAACGGAAATATCATATATTCTGTATGCAAGGATAGAGATTTTGCCCAGAATATCTCATCTTCAGACAATCCTATTGGAAAGTTGTTAACTCAGCTCAAAGATCAGAACGCAGAAAACACTTTTCCCGTACTAGGTAACTTTTCTTATTATGAGTCTAAAAATAAGTATATGGCGTTTTATGGAATACCTGTAAAAAAGTACACTATAGAAGGATATCTTGTTATAAGCAAGGAAATAAAAGATATTGAAGATATCGTAAAAAGAGAAACCGATAAAAATAACACTCTGAGATTTTTTATATCAGATGAAACCAATACCGTACTGAATACTCTCAAAACTTCCGGAGAGATAAATTTTGGAGATCTGAGAAAAAACTACCTTCAAAATGACGGAACCGCAGAATATAAATCTTACGACGGTAAAGATGTTCTGACTGCGTATAAAAATCTTGTACTAAGCTCCGGTTCACTTATGCTGGCTGTGGAAATTCCAAAGGAAATCGCATTTGAAAGCCTTAGGAGAATTGATCTTATAAATACCGTAATAATTATAGTGGTTGGTGTTGTTGTTGTATTACTCATTACCTTGTTCTCCAGCTATCTCATAAAACCTGTGGAAAAAATAAAATCCTCTGTCGAAAACATTGCACGCGGCGATATATCAAAGCTTGTAATGATAAAGAGAAAAGATGAGTTTGGAATGATGGGAAAGCTTTTTAACCAGATAAGCGGATCCATAAAAGACATAATTCTGAAGATACGAACAGAAACAGCTGAGCTTGACAGCTCTTCGGTCATCTTAAAAGATAAATCGCAGGCAAATATAGAACTTTCGCAAAAGCTTAAAGAGTCTCTGAGTATGATTCAGAAAAATACAGAAAATGTTGCTGCATCTGTTGAAGAAACCACAGCAAGCATAGAAGATGTTTCGACAGGTGCAAAACTTATAAGCACTTCGGCATTAGAGCTTAACTCCAAAACAGATGAGATTGTAACTAAAATAGGCGCGAGTAAGAATGAAATAGCCGTTATGCTTGAAAATGCAGATAAGATCAAAAACCTTATGTCATCAAACAACCAAAATATTCAGGAACTTTCAGGAAAGACAGAATCAATAAAAGATATTACTCAATCTATCCACAGTATTGCAGAACAGACGAACCTTCTTGCACTCAATGCAGCTATTGAAGCGGCAAGAGCAGGAGATGCCGGAAGAGGTTTTGCTGTGGTTGCCGAGGAAGTACGAAAGCTTGCGGAAGAAAGCAAAGTCGCAGCGGCAAAGATCGAAGACAATATCGAATACCTTGTTAATGACTCCATGGAGGTTGCAAAAGAAAGCGAAGGAGTAACAAACAATGTAATCGGAATAGTATCGAGCATTAAAAATATAGGAAAAAGCCTTGAAGATGTTTTGGAATCAATCTCTATGATATCTTCCATGATAGATAACACAACATCAAGCGCACAAAGCCAGGGAGAAAACATAGAACAGGTTGGAAATGCAATGAATACTATAAATACAGCAGTAACCAATATAGTTGCGGAGATAGACTCCATAAACGAGGAAATAGATACCCAGTCTGATATAATAACAGAAGTTGCACATATCTCCGAAAGAATAAACAGCACTGTGCTTAAGCTTAGTGAGTTCGAGAAAAAATTTAGGCTATAAGGAGGTACCGATGTCACAGACTGCCGAATTTTTAGGATGGATAAATGTTTTTCTTGTAAGCATAAATACTCTTCTCTACCTAACCAGACTGATTTATAAAAAGATCGGTTTAAAAAAAACCACTGAGTTTTGGATAACCTATAAAAAGATGATGGCGGTTTTAAAAAAAGTACACATTTTCAGTGGACTTGCTGTTATAATCCTTGGCTTGGTACACGGAGTAATGATGCTTGGCGGCAGCTTGTATATGCACACCGGGTTGCTCGTCTGGATAAACATGCTCTTCCTTTTTGGCATATTTGCACTTTCAAAACTTTCAAAAACTTTTAAAAAGATATGGATCCTTCCTCACAGACTCTTAGCTATGACATTATGGGGACTGTTGATTCTTCATCTTATCAAAACATGGATTCTTAGCTGAATACAATCTGTTGCCTGTACGGCAGCAGATTTTTTTGTAAAAAAATGTGGTATTACTTTATTATATGTAATCTGGATATTTTTTTAATACCTCTTTAGTCTTAAAATATCTGAGGAGGTGATAAACATGATAAAACTTATTAAACAGAATCTTTTTTCTTTTTATAAAATCGGCATTCAAGAGCGAAGCAGATACGAATATGAAATGCTTGATTACTCGTATGCTGGTGAAAAATGGCCGACAAGGGTGTGGATAAAAAACACTGAAATATACGATGAAAAAGAACTGGAACGCTTTTTTTCAGATGATTTTTTCAAAGAAAAAAACATTTCATGGTTTCTTGAAAACTGTAGTACCGGAAAGTATATTAGGGATTTTGTCATTAAAAAAGGTTATACTTTTTTGTATGAGTCAGCCGGGATGATTAAAGATAACGAGGATTTCATTTTTTTACCCGACAACCTTCTTTCTATAGAAAAGGTAGCTACAGAGCAAAAACTTGAAATATTCAAAAGAATAGTTTCAAAAGAACTTTTTGAAAAAGATCCAAGAGAAGTAAGCGAAAGCATTTTTATAAATCTTTTTAAAAATGAAAACGTAGAGTTATATCTTCTTTCAGACAAAGACAAGCATATAGGAACCGGCGGAATATTTCTTGACTCATCAAACAGCGGTGGAATCTATATGATCTCAATAGATAAGGCTTTCAGAAGACAAGGATACGGAAAGTACATAACATCCATGTGTATAAATAGGATTAAACATTTGGGCTATAGACACTCCGTTTTAAATGCAACCCTCTCAGGAGAGGTAGTATACAGAGAACTAGGATTTGTTTCACCTGTAAGTTTTTATATCATACGGAAAAAATAGGAGGGATATAAATTTTTTTTGATATTGATAGAAATTCAAAAACACCCTTATACAAACAGATTGTTTTAAAAATTTCAGAAATGATTGATGATGGAAGTTTGGAGGCAGGTTTCAGATTGCCGTCATCTCGTACCCTCGCACAAACTCTAAGAGTTAGCAGAACATCTGTGGTAGCCGCATATGAAGAACTTTGGTCATGCGGATACATAGATACCAGGCAGAGCGCATACTCATATGTCAGAGATATCAATACCAATCCTTCATTCTCAATGAATGATGAGATACTGTCGGATGAAAAACTTAATTCTTCAAGGATAGATTTTTTAAAAAAAGAAAAATCTCTTTACTACAACAGCTCCTGCATAGATATGATGTCTCTTTTTCCAGATGAAAGAACCTATCCATTAAAAGAGATGAAAAAAAGTTATAAGACTGTTCTTGAAAAGTATGGCGAAAAACTTTTTACCTATGCAGACAAACAGGGATACATGCCACTTAGAACTTATTTATCTCAGCGGCTAAGAACCATTGGAATAAAAGCTGATGCACAGGATATACTAATAACAAACGGAACTCAGAACCCTCTCGATCTTATTATGAGAATGTTTAAAAAACCACAACAACGTATAGCCTTTGAATCGCCAACATATGCAAATTTTTTATCCCTTTTGAAGCTTCACGGATATGAATACTTTGAAATTCCGTTAAAAAATAAAAGATTTGATTATAAAACCTTTAAAAATGAAGTACTTAAAAATAATAATTTTTCTTTTATATACCTCATTCCAGATTTCCAAAACCCCACAGGCCTTACTATGTCAAAATGCGAAAGACAAGATATTCTACAGGTTTGTAAAGAAAATGATATCTTCATCGTGGAAGATGCATATGAAGAAGAAATGAAATATTTAGGAAAAATTCCATTGCCTTTGAAGTCATACGATAGTACCGGAAATATTATTTACTGTGGAAGTTTTTCAAAAATTTTGTTTCCAGGTATCCGCATCTCATGGATTAACGCAAAAAAAAGTATTATAGAAAAATTGACTTATATAAAAAGACTTTCAGACCTTTCTTCTAATCTTATAAACCAAGCTGCACTTTATGAATTCTGTAAGAACGGATACTATGAAAAACATATAAACCATATGCATAGAATTTATAAAAAAAGGATGGGGTTTTTCATAGAGTATATAAAAAAATATATTCAGTCCGAAAAAATAGAAATAATTGTGCCGGAAGGAGGATACACATTATGGATCAGTATTATAAAAAGCAGCTTCTCCGCTGATTATATTTATGCTTTGTTCATTAAAAAGGGATTGCTGGTATCTCCCGGAAAAATATTTTTCCATAATGCTTCTGACGGTATCAGTTTCAGGCTTTCTGTTGCCCGTCTTAACGAGGAAGAACTGGAAGCTGCAGCAAAAATTTTATCCGAAGTACTTGAAGATGTGTGAAGAATTAAAAAAATAAACTCCGGCAAGCCGGAGTTTTAAGTGTACAGTTAAAGTATACCACACAAAACACTTTTTGTAAAGAAAAAATAAGTAACTTTTATATTTCAACTTCAACCTGTTCTAAAAAGACTGCTTTCCCTCCAACCCTAACTTTAGTTATGCTTGTATTACTTTTTGCCACAATAACCCGGACAACTGAAGGCTTTTCCATACTGTAACCTTGCTCAAAAACAAGTACCCGTTCGGATGCACAGATCCCTCTTCTTACAAGATAACATCCAAGTGCACCGCTTGCTGTTCCTGTCGCCGGTTCTTCATCTATACCAAGATGAGGGGCAAAATTCCTACAGGACGCATCGAACCCGTTTCTATCCTTAGTAAAAAAATGAAAGCCTGCACTATTGTGCTTAACTGCTAATGAACCAACCTTATCAAAGTCCGGTTCCAAACTGTTTAAAAACTGAAAAGACTTAACCGGGACGATGATATCTCTCAGACCTGTTGAAACCACCTGAATAGGAAGTTCATCCGAAAATATTTTTTTATCTGTGCCAAAAACCTTTGCTACCTCAGCCTTGTCAATCTCTTCTCCAAACTGAGGTAATGCCTGTTCCATCATTACCTGACCATCCGGCATAATTTCTATACCAAGAACTCCCGCTTTGGTCTGCTGAGTATAACTTCCGACCTGAATCCTATTCTTTAAAAACATAAGTGCAAAAGTCGCTATAGTTGCATGTCCGCAAAGATCCACCTCTGCTACCGGGGTGAAAAAACGTACTTTAAAATCTGCTTTATCTGACTCAGAAACAAACGCTGTCTCAGAGCAGTTAACAACGGCCGCTGTCTTTTTCATCTGTGACTCGCTTAACAGACCTTCCATAACTACCCCTGCAGGATTTCCTCCAGATATGCTTTCCGTAAATGATGACATCTTAAAAACTTTGATCTTCATTGCTACTCCCCCTTATTAAAATGACTTTCTACAGAAAGTATACCTAAAAATGATGCCATTGGAACTATACCTTTACACAGAACGCTGACTTCATTTATTCTGTCTTTTAAAACCATAAGGTTTATGATAGAATACTTTTAGAAAAGTAAATAACCATTTCAGGTGATACCAGTCTTAATAGATAATCCGGTGAGAATCCGGAACGGTCCGGCCGCTGTAAACAGATACGAAAGTCAGGAAGTCACTGATCGCAAGATCGGGAAGGCAGACGAGTAGGTTAAGCTGTAAGTCAGAAGAACTGCCTGAAATATATTTTACTGCTTTCTCCTGGATTGGAAAGTAAAAAGATAATATGTATTTATATACAAAAAATCTTTCTTTTCCTGCTCACGGATAAGAAAGATTTTTTAACATGGAGGGGATCTCTTTGAATAAGAAGGTTTTGAAAGAGTACATCGTTTCTTTTTTAGGAACTTTTCTAACTGCTGTAGGATTGGTTTCTTTCCTCATGCCAAACAAAATAGCAACAGGAGGGGCAAACGGAATAGCGATAATCATTAACGGTCTTACAGGCTTTCCTGTAGGAATCATAATGTATGCGGTAAACATCATACTTTTTATTTTGTCCTTCATACTAATAGGAAAAGCTTTTGGACTCAGATCCATAATATGCACCTTCGTGCTGAATTTTTTTGTAGATTTTCTTGACAGGATGGTTCCGTTCCCTAAATTTACAACCGATGATTACTTTCTTGCAGTATTTCTAGGAGTTTTCATCTCTGCACTGGGCATGGCCATAGTTTTTTCTGTAAACTCATCCACAGGGGGAACAGATATACTTGCCAAAATAGCTTCAAAGTATACGGGCGTATCTCTTGGAATCAACCTGCTCTTCATTGACCTGACCATAGGAATTATGGCAGGCGGTGTCTTTAATATGAAAGTAGGCATGTACTCTGTTGTATCTGTAATACTCAACGGCATAGTCGTAGATTATGCTGTAAGGATGATAAAATCCAACTGCATTCTTACCATAATAACAGACCATAGAGAAGAAACCCTTGATTTTATAATGAAAAACATGGACAGGGGAGCTTCAATAATAAAGGCAACTGGAGCATATACCCAGCAGGAAAAGAATATGATCTATGTTGCAGTAAATAAAAAACAGAAAGGCGAGGTCGTAAGAAAAATCCACACCATAGATCCCAAAGCCTTTGTAGTGGTTCAGGAAAGCTCGGATGTAATAGGATACGGATTTTCAGACTTTCAAAACTTCTTTTAGATATAACCGAAAGCACCCTTTGTGAACTGACCCCCTTTAGTTAGACAAAATCTGACGAAAGGGGTTCACTTCATTGAGGGTGCTTTTTTTTTACTTTACAAAAGCTGGCAGAAAAAAGCAAGACATTAAATTTATATCATGCTAGACTTTATCCGGAGGTGATAAAATGCACTGGCTGATACGTTTTAACAAAGCTCTAGACTATATAGAAGACCATCTCACAGATGAACTTTCATACGAAAAAGCTTCCGAAATTGCCTGCTGTTCTCCCTATTACTTTCAGAGAATGTTTTCCTACATAACCGGGATATCAGTTTCAGAGTATGTACGCAGAAGAAAGATGACTCTGGCAGCCTTTGATATCCGCCGTGGAAAAACAAGCATCACTGAGACGAGTCTGAAATACGGCTATACTTCTCTTTCAGCGTTCAACAGAGCTTTTAAAAGCATACACGGAATAAGTCCAAGCCTTGCCAAATCGGAATCTGCTATTCTTAACTCTTTTTCAAAGCTTTCTCTATCAATAACTGTGACCGGATACGAAGGCCTAAGATACCGTATTCAGGAAAAAGGCCCCCTCAGCTTTGCCGGATTAAAAACCAGAATGACCCGCAACCCTGAAGAAAATTTTGAAAAAATTCCATGCTTTTGGCAAAAAACTAAAAAAACGCCGGCCTACCGTAAACTTTTGAGCTTATGCTCCCCCGAACATGAAAAAATATATGGGCTTAGTGTCTATAACGATCCCAAAGATATTTTTTATTATATTGCATCGTCTATAGACGGAAAAATTCCCTCCGGTCTTTGTTCCTGCAGCATAAAACCCTCAACTTGGGTAATATTCAGCTGTGAAGGTGATTTCAGACTGAGTGTGCAGAACATATTCAGAGTTTTTTTTACCCAATGGCTTGTTTTTTCAGGATATGAGTACGCAAACCTTCCGGATATAGAAGTTTATCCGTTGGACAGTAAAAAGTCAAATAACTGCGAAGTCTGGATTGCAGTTAAAAAAAGAACATAAAGGAGAAATAGCATGTATACAATACAAACCCAGGATCTTTCAAAAACTTACAAAAACGGCGTGAATGCCTTGAACAGCCTGAACATACAGGTAAAGGAAGGTGAAGTTTTTTCGCTTTTAGGCCCTAACGGTGCCGGAAAATCATCGCTTATAAAGATTCTTACGACTCAATGCCTCGCAACAAAAGGAAAAGCTTTTATACTGGGAATAGACACCCAAAAGAACCCTAGCAGTATAAGACCTTTAATATCATGCGTTTCGCAAAGCATATCTATAGATAACCATATGTCCCTAAAGGAAAATTTTATCTTTCAGGCAAGACTTTATAGTCTTGACAACAAAACGATAAAACAAAGAATGACTACGCTCATTGATAGTTTTAAACTTTCAGAGTATGTAAAGTATCCGGTATCGACATACTCCGGCGGAATAAAAAGAAGGCTAGATATTGCCATGAATATGATATCCTTTCCTAAAGTCCTTTTTCTGGACGAACCCACAACAGGCATGGATGTACAATCAAGAAGAGCCATGTGGGATATGATCCAGAAAATAAAAGAGACCTTCAGAACCACCATATTTCTCACCACCCACTACCTTGAAGAAGCCGATATTCTAAGCGACAGCATCTGTATAATAAAAGACGGAAAAGAACTTATTCAAGCAAGTCCGTATGAACTTAAAAGACTCACAGGAAATTCTATGATAAAGATAGGACTGACAGATGCAAAGCTTTTGCCCTCCTGTTGCCGGTACATTGAAAGTTTAAAGCTCTGTAGTTCTTCATATATCCGCGGAGAGTCTGCATTTTTTGTTTCTGATGATTCAGACAGCAGCTTTCCACTGATAATTAGAGCACTTTTAGATAAACCTTTTTACGTAAAATCGGCGGATATAACCAGTCCAAGCCTTGAAGACGTTTTTATAGATCTTATTTCCAAAAAAGAAGTAAAGGAGGATAAAAAAGTATGCTGAATATCCTGTACAGAAATATGAAGTGGAGAGTCCAAAACCCAATAACCATAGTTATCACATTGATTCAGCCCATACTTTGGATGGTTCTTTACGGAACAGTCGGAGCAAACAGCATGCACAGTACCATAAGTAATTACAATGCCTTTATACTTCCTGGGATAATGGTTTTGGTAACTTTTTCCGCATGCTGCAGCGGAGGAATAATAAACTATATCATGAAAAACAACGCAAGCTTTTACAGAGTACTCATATCTCCGGTAAAAAGAGTATCCGTTGTATCGGGACAGGCACTTGAAACTGTTATTCTGTCTTTCATAGAAATATCTGTTCTCATGGCCGTATCTCTTTTTTTCTCTGTCAGAGTTCCATCAGACCCGCTCAGCTTTTTATCTATGCTGATAATACTTTTTCTAACAGCCTTTTTCCTTTCATGCCTCACATACACCATGAGTCTTTTGCTACCGAATGAAGTGGTATATGAGACTGTTATGAACGCTATAGTACTCCCGACATTTTTTCTGAGCTCGGCGCTTTTCCCTTCTGAAACTCTCTCCAAAAACTTATATATAGTCATTTATCTTAATCCGTTTTCTCACGTGATAAATATCCTGAGAAAAATACTTATGAATGAACCGTTTCCTGCAAGAGAGTTTTTTTCTGTTTCATTACTTCTTCTAATCCTATGTATTATCACTTTCAGCTGTGCACTTTACAGGCTTAAAAAAGAAACAGCAAAGTAAAACCGGCGCATATGCGCCGGCACTTTGTTTATATTATTTTCAGAACGGATATACATTAGAATGTGCAGCAATGTAGAGAGGAACAGTTGTGGAAGGTGTGTAAGATAACGGTACTTCAAAAGTGTATGTTTTTATATTGCTGCCTTCCCTTATAGCAGGATACTGACCGGGAGCCGCAGTTGTAGGATATGTCTGCCCGTAGTACATATGAAGGACATCCGCATAATAATCACCAGAGAATGAATAAGACACATAAAGTTTTCCGTTTAAAAATTCCACTGTCAGGGTTCCTACTAAAGTTCCCTTTGTAATATCGTTTTTACCTGCTGCGGCATAGATAGGAGTACTTAATTTGTTTCCGTCAAAAGTTATTATCCAGCCCCATCTTGTTGATATGTTCAGACCTATAAAAGTCTTGCTTGCATATGCCCATGCTGTTTCTGATTTGACTTCGCCAATAGGTGGGAACACAGGAGTATAAAGTATATATCCATACCATTTTCCTTTTGCTTCCTTTGTTGTGAAAAGAGTGTCCGTTGAATCGGCCTGTGGCACTGAACTGCCAGGAGAATAATTTGTCAATTTCACTGCCCATGCTGTTTCTGACTGACCTGTAAGAACATTTATAACTGAAAGGTGTAGCAGTATCTTTACAGTTGTTCCTGACGGAAGAGCAAGAGTAAATTTATCATAATTCACAGATGGGTTATACTCTTTCTTATACTGATACTGACCGGGAACATATGTGTCAATATTTAAGTCAAGATGCGACTGTACAGCTTTCCAAGGATCATTCAACATAAATTCAACATTAAGTTCTGTCTGTGTGTTAGATACAACAACCTTTCCTATGTATTTATTTTGACCTGCAATAACCTCGTACTCAGATGAAAGAGTTGATGTCGATGCAATACTTCTTGAAGCAAACATTTCCGGTGAACTTATATCATTATAAACACTGTTTTCTGTCGGAAAAACCTGTGAACATCCTGCAAAAACAAAAACCGATATGAGACCAAGTACAAGAACATACAGTTTCTTTCCCAATATTTTTTTCATAATACTCCCTCCTTAAAATTTATCGTTTCGTTTGTCTTTACCCTAGTTCTAATAATCAAGACTGTTTTTATCTTATTTGAAAGTATAATATACTGAGATTGTAACTTTAAACTACACAATAGTAAATAAAACATATATAAACAGTTAAAAATTATACCTTTGTTTTTTTGATTTTTACACACAATATCTTTTCATGATATAAAAACTCCCCCGTTTATTCGGGGGAGTTGGAAATTCTACGATTAACTGTTTTTTATTATGTACTAAATTTTTTGACTGTTTGTATCATCCTGTCTGCAACCTCATTCAAACTGCCTGACATAGCGGCTATCTCCTGCGATGAAGCCGAAAGTTCCTGGGAGCTAGAAGATGCTTCTTCTGTAGAGGCACTGTTTTCCTGGGTAATCGTATTTATTTTTTCGGCCTTTCTAAGTATCTCTTCTTTTGATCTCACTATTTCGTCCATAGATGATGAGGTTTTCTGAATCAATGGATCTACCTTCTGTACCGCTGTAAGTATCTGTGCAAAAGACAGAACAGTGTTTTCAACGGACAGTGTCTGCTGGTTGACAAACTTTTCGACATTTTTTGATGTATCTCTCAGTTCGCTTGTATCGCTGTTGATTGAGTTTACAAGTTCAACTATCTTTACTGTTGAAGCCTTTGATTCTTCTGCAAGTTTTCTTATCTCGTCGGCAACAACGCTGAAGCCTTTTCCGGCTTCACCGGCTCTTGCGGCTTCTATTGCTGCATTAAGCGCCAGAAGATTGGTCTGTTCGGTAATTGAAGATATTATCTGCGTTATTCCACTTATCTCGCTTACAGAGCTTTGAAGCTGCTGAACTTTACCGTTTACCGTTTCAAAGGCTTTTTTTATTTCTTCTATCGACCCTATGAGGCTGTCCATTTCTTTTTTTCCTGTTACAGCCTTTTCGTTTGCATTTTTGGATTCGTTTCCGACGTTTTCCAGTTCAGAAAAGGCTTTTTCCATATTCCTGTCAAACTCTTCGAGAGACTTGACTATCTGTGAAAGTTCCTGTGCCTGCTCAGAAGCGCCCTGGGCTATGTGCTGCATTCTTACTGCAAGATCCTCACTTGATGCAGCCATGGCTTTTGAGGTAAGAGAAAGGGCTTGTGAATTTTTATCAACCGTCTCTGATTTTTCTGATATATCTCTGACAATTACTTTAAGTTCTTGCTGCATCTTATTCAATGAGTTTATAAGCACTCCTATTTCATCCTTACGGATTAAGAAGTGTTTGGGAATCTCTGTCCTGAGATTGTAGTTCGATATAGAGTCCGCTATTTTGGAAGCACTTGACACGGAACGGCTTATGAGAACAGACACAACTATTATTACAAACATTATTAGGGTTACTGCCACAACAAGCGAAACGGTAAATATTGCTATCTGGCTGTAAAGATCATCAAGCATTTCGCTTTTTTCGACAACAACTCCGACAATCCAAGGCTTTGTACTGTTTCCAAGAAATACAGGAACATAGCTTGCAAATACCTGCTTGCCCAAACTCTGCGAGGCTGAAAAGACTGAAAAGACTTCATTATTATTCATTCTTTCGGTTATTGCTGCAAAGTTTTCCTCTTCTTTTATCTCTTTTGCGGGCAAAAACAACGCTTTTTCCTGCGGGTGGGCAACTATGGTTCCGCTGTTGGTCATTATCCTGCCGAATCCGGTTTTATAAAGTGAAATATTTTTATTCATGGAAATGAGTTTGTCAAAAGTAAGGTCTATTCCTACAACTCCGATTGATTTTCCATCGTATAACACAGGAACAGCAACTGTTGTCATGAGTATTTTTTTACCGTAGAGTGTATCAAGATATGGCTCTATTATACTTTCGTTCCTGGTTGAATAGGGTGTCCAATACCAGTCAAAGCTCTGTCTTTGGGAGTAATTATCCAAGGTTTTGGTTTTAACTTGCGAACCGTCACGGTAATGGTACACGCTAAACACGCCTGTTTCATCGTATGATTCCTTTAATGCATACTCTTTGTCCATTCCGTCAAAGGAGTCCGGTTCAAAAAGCGCATAAATGCCGAAGTACTCTGCATTTCTTTCCAGGAGCTTTTTCATTGTCATGTTTACTATGTTTCTGTCCTGGTTATTGTTTTCTTTCATAGCCTGTATAAGTCCTGAAATGCTTCTTGCATTAGAGAATACTTCGTTCATATACTCACTGAGCATATAAGAAAGTTCAAGGCTCTTGACACGCCCTATACTTTCGGCATTTTTAAGGCTGACTGTATATGTGTTTATTCCGATAAACAAAAATACTGCGGTAATAACGGTTACTACAGGCAAAAGAATAAGTACAAATAGTTTTGTTCTAAGTTTAAGATTTTTTAGCACTCGACTCTCTCCTTTATTTTTTCTATATACTATATAAAAACCGCCCCGACGGCGGCTTATTATCTTTTGAGAAATTTTTCAAGCGCTGCTCTGAGTTCTTTGGCTGAGTCCTCGACATTCATGGTGTTGGCTGCAGCCCAGCCTCCCATTTCGGAGGATGCATACCATTTTATTCTTTTTTTATCTCTGAGCGGTGTATAAAATTCAATATGAAAGTGAAAGTACCGACTGTTATTTTTATACTCCTGTTCTGAATTTACAGGTGATTGATGTATGCACATCATATACGGGAAAGGTCTATCAAAAAGGTTATCAAAAGCCCCTGTAATATTTTTAAGTATATCTGCAAGATCTTCTTCTTCCTTTGGCATAAAACCAACAAAACTGTCTATATGACGTTTGCTTGTTATAAATACTCCATATGGATAGTCCGTAAAAAAAGGAAGATATGCCATAAATGAACTGTTTTCGAAGATAACTCTTTCACCGAACTCTTTTTCTTCATCGTTCATAGAGCATATAAGGCATTTACTATGCTCATTATAGTAGTCGCAGCAGCTGTCAAGCTCGGTTTTTATTTTCAGCGGAATCCATGGATATGCGTACAGTTGTCCGTGTGGATGGGGCATTGTAACTCCCACTTCTTCCCCTCTGTTTTCAAATTCGAAAATATACTTTATCTTTTCATCTTTTGAAAGCTCTATAAATCTGTCTTTCCATAAATGAATAAGCTTTACTATATGTTCCTGCGAAAGTTCATACAATTTTGCGTTATGATCCGGGGAATACAGTATAACTTCGCATTTTCCATAGTTTTGAACAGCATTGTATATCCCGGTGCTTTTTACCGTCATTTCATCGGGAGAAAGCTTCAGAGCAGGGAAATCATTGTCGTAAGAAAATACCTCATAGTCCGGCGGTACTTTTTTTCCCTCGCCCGGACAGAACGGACACCAGTCTTTGGGCATATCCGGTCTGGCCTGTCTGTTTGAAGCAACCATTGTATAGGTTCTCAGCAATGGATTCCACCTTAATTCGGACATAGCCTCACATCCTTGTTAAAGAGTAATTGCATATTCGAAGATTTTACCGTACTTCTTGGCATTAGTGTAGTGAGAATAATCTTTTTCATCAGAAAGTACTAATTTTCTGGCATTTCTGCCGATATCCTCCATAAAATTACCTGCAGTGGTAAGTTTCTGATACACAAGTTCAAAAACCTCTTTTTCAAAATCTTTGAGCATTATCATATTCTGTCCGTCCACAAAATTTTCTTCGTAGGTATCGTTTTTCAGACATACATAGACTACACCGCTGGAAAGCGCTTTAAGTGCTGCCGGCGGAACCTGTCCGTCGTTTATTTCAGCTATATCAGAATAGACAGATGTATCAAGCACAAAATCACTGGCTCTGTATAGATCTGCCTGTTGTTCGATCAAGCTTTCACCTACAAAATAGCATCTGTTTTTATTTAAGATTTTTTCTTCTATGGTGCTTTTGAGATCTTCCCATCCGCAAAAAACATAAAAAGCATCATTAATCTTTTGGGAATCTATTATCCGGCAAAGCTTGTCTATATTGTCGGGTACTTTTTTTATTCTTGGAATAAGGATCATGAACTTGTCCTTGTCAAAAGAAAACTCATCACGTATTGAATTTACCTTATCTTTTTCTGCCGGAGAGAACATATCGCTGTCAACAGAATTACCTACAACATATATTTTTTCTTCCGGATATTTAAAGACACCGCTTATATAGCCTTTTAATTTACGGCTGCATGCAATTATAGCCTTGGACTTCATTATAGCTGACTTCTCCACTGACATAGCGGCATCGTAGAGTTCAAGCTTCTTTTTTTTATCGGCATTGCTTTGGGCTATGACCTCCCTGGAAAAATATCCGCTGACCGATAGTATCATATTTCCGCTGAAACCTCCGGCGCATACAACATCATGTGGGTTTATAACTTCATACCCCTGAACATCAACTTTTTTGAAGCTGTTTTTTATCTGAAGAACATTTTTTTCAAAGCTCTCATTTTTTATTATTTTACTTTTCAGCTTTGAAAAAAGATCTTCCGGTGTTTTGTAAAAACATGTTTCAACAGTATTCTCATTCTCCCTTAATCCCTTTTCGAGGTTCATTATCCGAACGCTTTCGTTGCTTGGGCAGTCTTTGTCCAGCATTTCGCTGCTGGCTAAAAGAATCTTCATTGTACACCTCTTAAAAATAAGCTTTTAAAAATAATATATATATTTATTTTAATATAAGTATATTCATTTTAGAATAACGCATGATTAAATTATAAAATTTATAAACTGTTCTTCCTTTTCCTTATCCCAGACAAAATTATCAATACAGTTTATAAGATTTTGCTGTAAAGAGCCATAGTTATCGTATGCTTTAAGAATTTCTTTTGTGCTTGCCTGCACATCATGGACGTCTATGATAACACCGCATCCATACCTGCGCACCTCCTTGCACATAGTGGTAAAAGAATTTTTTACAATAACCGGGGTTCCTGCCGCCAGAGAGTCATAATACTTGTGGGGAAGAGAAAGAATATCGTTCATATATCTTGGATCTGAAACAGTACTGTATGAAACAATCGAAAAAGAAGCTTTGGAAAGCTGTTGCATCATCATGCCGTAAGGAAGAAAGCCTGTACATTCATGCTCTATCGTATTAAAGGCTTCATTTTTTGCTCCTATGACTCTGAATTTAAACCCGTTTTTAATAAGCTCTTTTATTATTTCAATCTCACTTTCAAATCCTCTGGTTATTTTGCCGACATAAACCACGGTTTTTTCTTTTTTTACATTCGCTGCTTTCATGCAGGCATAGTTAGGCATGATAAAATATGGCTTTTCCACTTCAGTTTTTGAAAATACCTCTTTTTTGAAGTCCTCGGAAAGCAATACAAGCTTATCTGATAAAATAAGTTGTTTTTTAAAAACCTTCCACATAAAAAATTCTTTTATCTTTTTCACTGCTCCATGGAGAGTATTTAAAAAATTTTCCGGATGGTTTTCATGTACATCATATATTATTTTATCCGAATTTTTTCTTGCCAGCTTAAAAGCTGCAACGGGAAAGGTCTGGCAGAAATGATGAAAGTATATCACATCCCACTTTCTGCTTTTTATGATCAAAAGTATTTGTTTATCAAACGGACGTCTTGATGTGAGTTTTTTTAATACGGTGTTTTCTTGCGCTTGATCAAATATCAAGGGTAAAAACTTTACATTACCTCCCAAAATATCTTCCTGTCCAGAATCTTTTTCCCCAGGGGCTACAGCATACTGGTAGAAAACATTGTAATACTTGCAAAGACTTTCAACAGTACGGATTACTCTTTTATCGTGCTTAGGATGGGTATAACCTATTATAAGGATGGTTTTCTTTTCATTTTTTTTCATTGGATTCTCTCCGAAAGTTTTATAAAATTTTTGGAAACATCTTTTATAATTATACCAAATCACACCTACGTATTAAGTGACACTCTTTTATTTCAAAACAAGATATACTTATATATACCTATATTATACCACATCCGATAAAAAAGAAAAAAACCGGGATAACCCGGTTTTTTCATTTAAGCATTTGTTCCATGTCACTTTGCACATCATTTATAAGAGAAATATTAAACTTTTCAACTACCACTTGAAAGGAGTTTGTTTTTTTGATATAATAGTTTTAATAACTTGGTTTATATTTTATTATAATTTTATACATATTTTTTTATATTATCATCATACTGGGAGGTTACTATGTTTAAATCTTTAAGTATCAGGGTTATTTCTCTGGTCATGGCGGGAGTAGCCGCAATCCTGATATTTTTTACTGTGTTTTTTGCATCGGAGCTTACCAAACTCAGTACATCTATAAGCTATAAGCAGATTGACTCTGTAACGGAGCTTGGATTAACGCTCATAGACGAACTTTACCCCGGGGAATGGCGGACTGAAGGAGAGCTTTTGTACAAGGGCACAGTTGTTATCAACAATAACTATGATGTCCTGGACATCATAAAAAGAAAAACCGGAGCGTACGTCACCGTTTTCCTTAACAATATGAGAGTCTCTACAAATGTCTTGGATAAAAATGGAAAACGGGCTGTGGGAACTGCTGCTTCAAAAGAAGTTTCGGAAACAGTTCTGAAAAAAGGAGAGGTTTTTGAAGGTCAGGCTGTGGTAGTGGGAGAAAGCTTTCAGTCAAAGTATATCCCTTTAAAAAACGATCAGGGCTCAGTAATAGGAATGTGGTTTGCCGGAGTACCTACAAAAGAGCTTGATGATTCTCTCAGAAAAGGTATCTTATCTATAATTTTCTATATCTCAATAATTTCTTTTGTTCTTATCTTTGTGTTTGTATTTTTCATCAACAGAATTTTAAAACATCCTCTAAACAAGCTTACAGCTTGCATATCAGCTCTTGCGGGATACGATCTTTCTGAAAAGAGTGTACAGGAAATAAAACAGTATACTAAAAGAAAGGACGAAATCGGTAAAATCTCATCATGTCTTTCAGATCTTCACGAAAATCTTCTTTCAATCCTCAACAATATAAAATCATCATCTGAAAAGATTAACTCCTCCTCCTCGGATCTTTCAAAACTTGCTATGAACTCAGGTAAGGCGAGCGAAGAACTTCAAGAGGGTGCCGAAAATATTCTTCTGAACGTTAAATCCACCTCTGAATCTATTGAAGATGCAAATAACGGAGTTTCTGAAGTAGCCTCTTCGGCTCAGAATGTTTCGCGTTTGGCACAGAATCTATCTGAAAATTCGATCATGGTATTCGAGGCTTCAAAAAAAGGATTGGAGAGCATTAAAACCATTGTGAACAGAATAAGTCAGGCAAGAGATCAGGCTAAGGACACCATTGATGCAGTAAAGGACGTTGAAGCAAAGTCACAGAATATAGAAGATGTTGTAGGAAAGATAAGTTCTATTGCAGAGCAGACTAACCTCCTTGCACTTAATGCAGCGATAGAAGCAGCAAGAGCCGGCGAATCAGGTAAAGGCTTTGCCGTGGTTGCTGAAGAAATAAGAAAGCTGGCTGAAGAAAGCAAGCGGACTACCCAAGAAATAGAAAGTATTCTCGGACTGATAAGGACAGGAATAAAAGGTGTTGATGCAGTAACCCAAAGCACAGTAAAAACCATATATGAAATATCTGAAAGCTCTTTTGAAATAGAAAAAGAGTTCGGACAGATAATAGAAAACATAAAACAGATAAGTACCTCGGTAGAAAATCTCTCTGCAAACAGTCAGGAACAGAGTGCTTCATCACAGGAAATAGCAGGATCAATAGATGCTTCCGTTAAAGCTTCAAAAGAAATAACCGAACAGGTTAATGAAATGACTTCCTCCATAAGATTTCAGTCAGAAAGCGCACAAGAGGTCAGTTCCAACAGTGAAACCCTCAACAGTCTTGCATCTGAACTGGCTAGTATTATAAGTAAGTTTAAGTTCTGAACAAATTATGCTAAAATATAATTATAAGTGCAAAAGTGCTGGAATATTCCGACACTTTTGCACTTAAGGATATGGTGCCCCCAAGGTGAATCGAACACCTATCTGCGGATTAGGAATCCACCGTTCTATCCGTTGAACTATGAAGGCACGGTATTATTTTTTGTCCGTTAAATTATATCAGATTGTTTTTTCTGTGTCAATATCTTTTTTATTCAGTATTTTAGATACATACGAGGAAATTGCTATTCCTATTACTATACCAAAAGCAGACACAAAAGTTTCGTATGCGAAGTTCGAAGCCTGTGACTGGTTCTTGTCGATAAAACTTTTTACGGCAAAAAAAGCGGAGGCTCCCGGAACAAGCGGTACTATACCCGCCGTTATAAAAGGATGCACATTGGTTTTAAATATTTTGGCAAATATGTGTGAAAGAAATCCTACAACAGCTGACGAAAGTATTATAGCACTTTCAAATCCATAGAATAGTTTTATCACCTCATAAGCTGCCCAACCGAGTCCCCCTGTCAAAGAAGCAATAGGTAAAAGTCTTTTGGGAGTCTTAAATAAGAAAGAAAATCCTCCGGTAGCCAAAAAAGCCATAAGAATTCTGGTTATTATTTCCGTATCCATATCTCCTCCTTATCCCCAAAGTGCAGAAGCCATGGCGGCTCCAAGAACCAAAGACCCTAGCATGAATATGGCTTCCATGAGTTTTGAACTTCCAGAAACCAGATTTCTATCGCCTATTTCCATAATAGCGTTTGTAAGGAGAAGACCGGGTACAAAGACCATGATACCCCCTGCCAGGCTAGGAAATATGCTTATTGACACAATCTTTGATATTAATTTTATCACAGAGTATACAAGCAATCCGGCAAGAAAGTCTCTGAATATTTTGCTTGTTATCTTATATGTGGCCATGTAAACTAAAAGTGCCGAAATACCTGAGGCGATTGCATCTTTATAATTTCCGCGGAATACAAAACAAAAACCGAACGATGCAATGAAAACTGCTATAATATTTTTCCAGAAGCTTATTCCGAGTGAATTTTCCTTTTTTTCAATATCTTTTATCCACTGTTTCAGCGTAAATATAGTTGGTTTTTCTTCTGTTACACGCTTTATCATGTTTTCCCACAGAGAAAGCTTCTCAAAGTTGATCTCCGAATAGCTTACTCTTTCAATCCTTGTTATTGATTTTCCATGATCGTCAACCACAGTCAGAGTTATGACCGTACCTATGGCTGCAATATTCACATCTATATCGTATGCATCAGAAATTTTTGATATGTAGTACTCTATTTCTGTTGCACTAGCTCCGTAAAAAGAAAGATTTTTCCCTATATATATAAGCACATCAGCTATCCGTTCAAGAAACATTTTTCCTCCTGAGGAAAGTATCCATTATTATTTGGGGGTTATTATATATGATTAAAGACAATAAAAGCTCATTTTCTTCAAAAATCAATAAAAAAATTACTTCTACCTTTATTATATATACTCTTATATTACTTTTCATAGTTCATATTGTTGCCGCTGCAGTTATAAAAAGTTATCTTCATGAAAACACACTTCCGCCAGAGAGTATGAACTTTTTCATACTTCATCTGGTAGCTGGAATTATTTTTTTCGGTTTGGTATTCTCAGGTTTTCTGTTTTTTCTGAGACATCAGATAAAAAAAGACATCAGCCAGCCGATAGACTACATTCTTTCTTACCTTCAAAAAATCAAAAACGGTAAAAAACCTTCCCAAGCCTATATGAATAATGATGAGTTCAAAACTATACTGGATGAGTTTGAACAGCTTTATGAAAACTTCAACCGTTCTATACAGGCACTTCAAGACTCACAGGAAAGAATTAAAAATTCCGCAGGCTTTAAAACCAACATTCTAAAGATACTTTCACATGAAATAAAAACTCCTCTGCAATCTATAATCGGTTTTTCAGAGCATTTAAAAAGCAAGCTCTCAGACAAAATGCAGCTGCAGATGCTGGGGGTTATGATAGACAGTTCAAAAGAACTTTTGGCAAAATTTGACAGGCTGATAGAAAGATCCTATCTTGAAGAAAATTCTATAAACAAGTTTATGCTTCTTGAAGATTTCAATCCAGGTAATCTGGTACTGGAAATCTCATCCAAATACGAAAACCTATGCTTCAAAAAAGGACTTTCGTTTCACTTCATTCATACTCCTTTTACTTACGATGAAAAAACCATCTTTGTCGACAGCAAAAAACTAAGAAGGATTCTGGAAGAGCTTTTAGACAATGCTGTAAAATTTACAGACACCGGCGATATATGGTTTGAGTTCAACGCTCAGGAATCTTTCTTTGATTTTTCGATACAAGACAGCGGAAGCGGAATAAATCAGGAGGATATAGATAGGCTTAGCGGATCCTTCTCTTCAAGTACCAGAAACATACTTACAAGAAAAACCGAAGGATTGGGCATTGGTCTGAGCATTGTCAAGGATTATACAGAGATTCTCGGAGGAGCAGTTTCCTTCCAAAAGAAAAAAAACGGTACTCTGGTAAGTTTAAAAATACCCTTGGCACTTACTATGGAAAAGATATGGTACTACGACCTTAAAAAAGACTTTACCAAATTTTCCATGCAGGGATTTGATACGATTGGAGAACTCAACTCTTACAATACAGATTTAAAAGGAGTTATGTCATATATAAAAAAACAGTTTGAAGAGTATCAGAGTATAGATATCTCATCAAAAAAAACTTTTGTAACAAAAGCTTTGACAGACCTTTTACGCCTGAGCAAGGAAAAAAATCTTAAAACCCTTGAAAAAATAACTCTTCAGATTCTTTCAATCCTAAAATCAGATAAAGATGCTTATGCTTATGACCTTCTGGATACTCTTTATAAACGGATTAACTTCTCTTTTTCAGAATAATGTGGTACTACTATATTTAAAGATTACTTAACATAAAATTTTCTTGCAAATCGTTGTGTCC
>ENA-UPXM01001178-UPXM01001178.1-activated-sludge-metagenome-genome-assembly--contig:-NODE-1178-length-34838-cov-6.143547_pt1 | contig 34838 bp, 30 predicted proteins | sample MGYA00238178_ERZ772708 | MGnify/ENA primary metagenome ERZ772708 (study PRJEB29002, sample SAMN05720212) | activated sludge metagenome | isolation source: anaerobic digester from wastewater... | reverse complement strand
TAAGATACTTCGAAGATGCCGGGATTGAGTGCATATTCGGAAGTGTCGGCAACAGTTTTAACATTGAATGATGGATAATAATCAAATCTCAAAAGTTCTGGAACACTTTAATATAGAGTTTGAAAACACTTCTTCTTTTGAAATTTACGGAGCCCCGTCAAGATCAGCTGACAGAGCAGTTGTCACTGACAAAAATAATGAGAAATTCATCATTGAAAAACACCATTTCTGGAACATGAGCAAAAAGGTTAAAATAGCTGAAAACATTAATCTTTTATACAACAACGGATTTGAGGAATGCTCGCCTTATATTTACTCTGCTCAGGGAACACCTGTAATTGAATTTGAAAACAGATGCTGGATGGTTCAGAAATTCATTGATCACGATATATTACAAAGACCCGATTATCTTGATGACGGGTTGAAAGGAACTGCTGCTGCAGAAACTCTCCTTAAAATGTATGAGATCTCTTCAAATTTAAAAATGAACGATACGATTGACTCGTTTTCTCTTGCTGAACACACTTTAAAAACAGTCAGAAAGATCCGTAATATCCATCCTGAAATTTTGAGTAAAATATCTGATGTAATTAATATTATTGAACATTCATTTATGCCTTTAATTGAGGAAATGCCGCTTGTATTCTGTCACGGAGATTATCATCCGCTTAACATTTTATGGGACGGAAACAATCTGAAAAAAGTGATCGACTGGGAATTTTCAGGTTACAGACCAATGCTTACCGACATCGCAAACATTATCGGCTGTGCCGGATTTGAAAATATCAGCGCTTTTGATAGAAATTTTGTGAGAAAGTTTTTACAAGTTATTGATAAGTATCATTATTTTAAAAGATATGATTTTAATGCAATTATTATTTTTGTCATAGGGTTCAGATTTTCCGGCTGGCTTAACGAATGGATCAAAGATAAAGACGGGGCAATGGTTCAAAGAGAGACAGAATATCTTAATTTTCTTAGAGAAATGATATGATAAGACCTTTAAGATCTTCAGACATTCCGGCAATAGAAAAAATCTACTCCTTTGCAAACGAATCGATCGGACTTCCGGTAAATAAAGACCATTTCAGAAAGGACGCAAAAAAATATGTATCTGAAACTATTTATAAATGTGAGAACATGGTCTATGAACTTAACGGAGTTCCGGCAGGGATAATTTCAGTTTCATCCGATTATATTGAAGGGATCTTTGTTGATCCCCGTTTTTTCAAAAAAGGGATCGGATCAGCACTTATAAAACATTTTCTTAACAAAAAAGAATACTTGCAACTTCAAGTATATGAACTGAACCATAACGCTCTAAATTTTTACAGATCTCACGGGTTTGTCATCACAGGCGGCGGAATATGCCGGATTACGGGACTCCCCTATTTTGAAATGGTTTATGAAAGAAAATAATGTCTACAGACACTTACACTTTGAGCTGACACATTCACCAAGAAAGATCCCGCATTTGTAATAACAGTCAAAATCGTTAATGCACTCCGGAGCTGTTTCGGGGAGACACTCGTATCCTGAGTCATAGTAACCTTCATCACATCTGCAATAAAAAACGCCACCTTTGGCTTCGACACATTCACCGTGTCCGGAGCAATCAATATAATCACAATTTATCTCTTCAACAGAGACACATGTCTTTCCGTTATAAAAATATCCTTCATCACATTTGCAGACCGCTCTTCCCTTTTCAGTTTCACACTTTCCGTGCTCTCCGCAATCAACTTTTTCGCATGGATCGGGCTTATCTTCAATGCATCCCCAGCCACTTTCATCAGCCAGATAACCTGTCTTGCATTCACATGTTATTGCTGTGTAGTCAAACCCGCATTCTGAATTCGGCCCGCAGTCAACATAATCACACGGATCGCCTGAAACATTCTGAATACATGCTAAACCTATCGGCAGATACCCTTCTTCGCAGGTGCAGACCGGTTTTTCAAATACTTCAACGGCAACACACGAACCATTGCCGCTGCATTCAACTCCTGAACATAAAGATGCCGGATTGTTAGCAATACAATCGGGAAATTCGCTGTGATATCCGCTTGGACAGAAACATTCAGGAACTCCTCCGTTCACAAAACAGAATCCGAGATCTGAACAGGTTGCATTGGCGCAATTCGGTGCGGAAGCATCTTCATCAGTTGTTTCGTCACTATCTGCATCCGGCTCTGTTTCAACATCTGTAAAATCTTCATCATAATTTTCAAGATCTTGATTTTCTTCACTAATTTCGTCGTAGTTCTCAATTGTATCATGGTCTGTAACATCAGTTATTTCAAAAGGAATGTCTTCGTCTGACCATTTTGTCTCATCAACTTTCATTTCAGAGGAACAGCCCCAGAAAAAAAGTAAGACCAACAAAAACGCTGTTATTTTATCCGGCATTTTTTTCTCCAGATATTCTGATAGTTTAAACACTTTTTCGCCTTTAAAAGTTGTTTAATAAAAAACAAAATCAAGTCTTGCTGCCACAACACACTCCGAACCGTCAATGCTCTCAAAAACCATCCTTGAGAAATGCCCTTTTGCAAACGAAACCCTTCCTTTTGTGTCATGGTTGAGAATTTCAACATTTACTTTACCTGAAACCGCCCTGTATCCGCTGTTTCCGGCAACCTCGCCTCTTACAAACATAAGAATGCAGTCAGTACAGTTCTCCCCCATCCCGCCGGCAAGAGTAAGATCAGAGGTTCCCTGTGAAAGCGAGAGGAGAGAACCGGTTACAACTTTTCCTGAATTTTTCAAGGCATTTTCGTCAAGCTGGAATCTTATTCCGCCCGTTATATCGCTTGAAAACTGCTTCCTTTCATATTTAAAATCTTCGACTCGGCATCTGTTTCCGAACTCACTTTCAACTCTGCCGCTGCACGAGATCATAAGAAAAGTAATGATAACTAACTGAATTTTGTTAATACTCATAACTTACCTCCACAGAAACCGTATGTGCAAGACGGCTGTAGTCGGCATAATCTCCAAAGTCATCACCCACATTTGAAAATGTTTTGTGAAGAAAATAACCGGCAAGAATGGAAAAATTGTCGTTGATATCATAGCTGATCTTTGCTGAAAATTCTATTGTGCTGTCTATTCTCACTTTTTCATATATTGTTGAAGGGATAGATACATCGCTCCAGTAAACTATCTTGTGAGTATCGTAGTCAAAAGACCGGGAAAAAATGTATTTCAGTGAAACAGGAAATGAAAAAGAGGAGATCTCCCAGAAAAGGTTCATGCCCGAGTAAAGAGAAAAATATCTCCCTTCGATCGAAAGTTCACCGTAATAGACATCTTCGTATCTGTTATAACTGATAAACTGATCTTTAAAAAAAGTTGCAGAACTTCCGGCAAACACATCTAACGCAGCGTTTTCATTAAAGTTAAAGCGTGCCCCTCCTTCAAGGAACAAAGAAGGACCGGTAAGGTACTCAACAAGTGAGCTGGTGGAAAAATAATATGAAAGACCTGTCCTTAAGAAGATAGCGTAGATCTCGTCGGGAGCGTAAAGATATGAAAACGCAATGTACGGGTCGACATAAAGAGATTTCATGGATCTGTAATCACAGGATGAATTGTTTATTCCTGCAATGAAAGCTATTATATTGTTTTTATTGACAAATTGGATATATCCCCCTTCAATTCCCGAATCAAGAACAGAGTTTGAAACAGATTGGAGCGAAATGAGTCCGTTCAAAAAAAGATCAAATGCAAATCCGCTCTCTTTTTCGCTCTGAACCCCTGCTTCAAAAGAAAAAAGCATCGTTGCCGAGCTCCTTGTCGCCGATCTGTTGAATATATCGGAAGCGCTTCTGAATGAAAATGACGGATCCACATCACTTTTCCATCCGCCCCCGAGAGTAACGGACGCGTTCGCTTCATATGCAGAAACATCAAAGAAAACAAAAAACAGCAACAGAAGTATGTATTTGAATTTTCTAAAAGATCCGGCTTTAATAAACCCTTCTGTCTTCAATCCTGCCCTTCCCCTTTCTCTTCTTTAGCAACTCTTTCATTTTTCTCATTCTTTCGCTTCTGTCAACATCATCTGCCAAATTATCGGGGACTTCTTCTAAACTTTCAACTTCCATTTCAGTCATATGTTGATCAACAACAGGTTTTTTCTCAGTTTTTTCAACAGTTTGAGGAACAGCATCCTGTTGAGTGCCGGCAATTTCCTGTGGAGAAGTATTCTCAATTTTATTTTGACTGCGGATAACTGTTCTCTTTTTCTGGTGCCGGACCTTTTTGATCTTTTTTACCGTATCAATGTCAGGGATCTCCTCGATATCGGCAATTTCATCCGCAGCTTCCGGAACATCTTCTGATATTTTAAAAAATTCTTTCTCCCATCCCGATATAGCGTTTTCTGAAAGTCCTTTTTCAAATCTCACTCTGCTTCTAATTTCAGCCCCTTCACCTTTCGCGGCAAGTGGTGACAAAAAAAGCAGCATTGCGGTAAAAGCAATAATTTTCATATGTTATCTGATAGTTTTTCCAGTTTATAGAGAACAACGGCAACTTTTGAACCGTCTGTGCGGAATGTTATAAGATGTCTGTGGCTCATCCCTTCAAAACGGGCTTCCGTCACTATTTTCCAGGATCCTTCTTCAACAGCGGAAACGACAAACGGGATCTCATTTTTTCCTTTTTTAAGATCCCCTTTCCAGATGAAACTGTCAAGATTCCGGAACTTTTCATTTTGGGAATAGAATCTCACCCCTTTATCGAGAATGAAAGAAACTTCAACTCCTTGAATGTCCTGATCTGATTCATACTCAAGAACTATTCTTACCGGTTCATTAAGTTCAGTCTCTGTCGAAGAGATCAGTTCGGAACCTGCAGGAACCGTTCCTGAAAAATAAAAAATCCCGACTGAAAAGATCACGGTGAAAAGGAGAGCGGAAGCGATTTGAATAATGGAAGGTCTGAATTTTTTTCTGTCAGCAGAAATATCCGCTTTCTGAAGTTTTATGAAAAGAGCATTATCAAAATCATCCCCGAATGTATCGTCGAGAGTTTTATCATATTTTGAGAAAAGGGCTCTTAATTTCTGAGCAGAAGCATAATATTTTGAACAATTCTCACAACTTGAAATATGTTCTAAAAATGAGCTTTCATTAAGTTCAATCTGTTCATCAATCGCTTTAACGACATCCCTGCAGTCCATTACTCCTCCTCATCATCGTCTATTGAACGGAATCGGTCGGCAGAAAGTTGTCTGGTGTCAGCATTTCCATTTACGATCTCTACAAGTTTTTTTCTCCCTTTGAAAACCCTCGACTTGAGAGCTGTCAGCGAAATTTCAAGTATTTCAGCCGCTTCTTCGTAACACATTTCCTGAATGTCAACGAGGATCACAGCCGTTCTGAGCTTAAGAGGCAGCAGAGAGATCAGGCGGTGCACCTCTTCTCTTACATCTGACTTTATCATCTCGCTTTCGCTGTTCTCCGGATCAGGGATCTCAATATCTTTTTCATCGGTGGATATTGAAAAAGTATCCAGTTTATTAGAAGGATCTCTGAGATAGTTGATAAATTCATTCTTAATTATCCGCCAGAGCCAAGTTGTGAAAGAACCTCTGAGTTCGAAATTCTTCATTGAAATGAATGCCTTGACAAGTGCTTCCTGAAGAATGTCGTCCGCAAGAGTTGCATTACCGCAGGCAATGTTCACTGAAAACGACCTGAGTTTCGCTCTGTGCATGGAAACAAGGTCGCAGAAAGCCCTTTTGTCTCCCTGAGTCGCCAGTTTTATGAGTTCCTTTTCACTGTTCTTCAATTTAGAAAAGTCCTGTTATTTTCCCGTTTTCGTCAATATCCATCAAAGCCGCCGCGGGTTTTGCAGGAAGTCCAGGCATTGTCATTATCTCGCCGGTGTATACTACCATAAAACCGGCGCCTGCCGCATATTTTATGTCAGCTATTTCAAGTATGAAATTCTGCGGACTCCCCTTCAGATCGGGGTTGTCTGAAAAAGAATACTGCGTTTTTGCCATGCAGACGGGGACTTCCGATATCCCCCATTTTTTTCTCTGTTCGATCTTGTTTTCCACTTTTCTCGGCACATGAATATCTTTGGCACCGTATATGTTTTTTGCAATTTTCCTTATCTTTTCAACCGGCTCATCTTTAAAAGAATATGTGTAATTCACTTCACCGTGATCCTGCTGACTCAGTTCATAAACCGCCTTTGCAAGCTCAACGCCCCCTTTCCCCCCTTCAGCCCACACATTTGCCTCAAAACACTGCGAACCGGCTTCTTTTACAAGATCCTTAATGATCTCAATCTCTTGTGTTGTGTCCGAGCCGAATCTGTTCAGAGCTACAACGACCGGACGGTTGAAAGAACGCATGTTCTCAATGTGCTTTTTAAGATTTGCAAACCCTTTTTCCACTGCCGTAACATCCGGCTCAGAAAGAGATTTGATCTTAACACCGCCATGAAATTTGAGAGCTCTCACCGTTGCGACAATAACAACAACATCCGGAGGTACCATCCCTTCACTGCGGCTGACAAGATTGAAAAATTTCTCAGCACCCAGATCGCTTCCGAAACCGGCTTCAATTACTACCATGTCGGCATATCTTCTTGCAATGTCGGTTGCTATCACTGAATTTGTTCCGTGGGCAATGTTTGCGAAAGGCCCTGTATGGATAAGTGCCGGATTTCCTTCAAGGGTTTGAACAAGATTGGGCATTATCGCATCTTTAAGAAGTATCGCCAGAGCACCCGATGCATTAAGTCCGCCGGCTCTCAAGGGAACCCCGTCATTATTTTCTGCAATTATTATGTCCGACAACTTTTTTTTAAGGTCAGCCATATCTCTGCTCAGACCGAGGATCGCCATTATTTCTGAGGATGCTGTGATATCAAAACGGCTTTCTCTCACCATTCCGGCCTCTTTACCAAGTCCGATAACCATGTTGCGGAGTGCCCTGTCATTCATATCAAGAACGCGGTTCCATACGATTTCCCTTGGAAGAAGACATTTCTGCTCAACGCGACTGTAATCATTGTCAAGAAGGGCTGTCAGAAGGTTGTGTGCCGAAGTGACAGCGTGGATATCGCCGGTAAAATGAAGATTTATGGAATCCATTGGAATCACTTGAGAAAACCCGCCTCCTGCCGCACCGCCTTTCACTCCGAAAACAGGACCAAGTGACGGCTCTCTCAAAGTTACTATCGATCTTTTTCCGATTTTGTTGAGAGCTTCTGACAACCCGATGCTTAAAGTAGTCTTTCCCTCTCCGGCGGGAGTCGGTGTCATCGCAGTGACAAGCACCATTTTTGCCTTCGGTTCGTGCAGATCTTTGGCTTTAAGGCAGATCTTGCCGACATTTCTCCCCCACGGGATGACATGCTCACTCTTTAAACCCATTTTTTCTGCAATTTTTTCAATGGGTTGCTGAATAACGGAAGATGCAATTTCATAATCTGTCAACATTTAAACCCCCTTTGTCACCATTATTTGCTTTTTTCCCAAAATATCTGAAAACGAGCACAATTACAGCAAGTTGAACAATTATAAGGATAAACGGATTGACAGAAAATCCTGCCGGAAGATACCCGAAGAAAAGGGAAACAAGACCTATTGCAAAAGCATACGGCAGCTGGGTTCTCACATGCTCGATGTGACTTACTCTGCATGACATGCTTGACATTATTGTCGTGTCTGAGATCGGAGAGCAGTGATCTCCGAAGATAGCTCCGGTAAGTATTGCGCCTGTTACCGAAAAAATGAATGTTTCCAAGTTAATAGACGCATTCTGAGCCATTGTTACGGCAAGAGGAAGAGCTGTCGGGAAAAGAAGCGCCATGGTCCCCCACGATGTCCCTGTTGCAAAACTCGCAACAGATGCTGTAACAAAAACAAGTGCGGGCAGAGACCAGACCGGAAGTGTTCCTGAAAGAAGAAAGGAGATGTATTCTGCGGTCTTAAGCTCTGTAACAACGGCACTCAAAGCCCATGCAAGAACAAGGATTATCATTGCCGTAACCATTGATTTGACCCCTTCCACCCACGATGAAACGGCTGTTGAGATCGAGCCGGTCCGGTTAAGTATCATTGAAACAGCGGCTACGATCGAACCGATTAGAGACCCCCATATCAGAACACGGAAGGAATCTGCGGAAGCGATGATATCCTTGAGTGTCGGAGACCCGCCTTCAAAAGCAGAATAACCGCTTACAATTATTCCGGAAATTGTCACAACGATTAAGGTCGTTATCGGCAGAGCCGCCGTATACCATCTGCATTTTGAAGGGTCTATCTCTTTAAACGAGCTGAAATCTTCCGGTGGGGCATTTTCTTCATCTGCATATCCGTCCGCTGCTTTTTTCTCGGCTTTCAACATCGGTCCGAAATCTCTTTTCATCCAGATAAAGACCGGTATGAACAGAAGAAGAAGTATTGCATAAAATCTGTATGGAAGGGAATAGATGAAAACGGTGTACGGATCACTTTCTATCCCCGATGCCTTGAGAGCGTCACCTATAAGTCCCACTTCATATCCGATCCATGTGCTTAAAAGTGCGACAGATGCCACCGGAGCGGTCGTTGAATCAACAATAAAGCTCAGTTTTTCGCGGCTTATTTTGTGGCTGTCGGTCAAAGGACGCATCGAGTTTCCGACAATGAGCGTATTTGCATAATCATCAAAAAAAATGAAAAGCCCCGCCGCCCATGTAAGGATCAGCGATTTTGACGGGGTGTCTGTCCTTTTTGAAAGTGCGGCAACTATTCCGTGCATTCCGCCTGAAGCTGTTATGATGCCGACCATTCCGCCGATCATGAGGGAAAAAAGAACTATCATTATGTGGGATTCTTCGTTAAGCCCCTTCACAGCATAGTTGTCTATCGTTTTTAAAAATCCTGAAAAAAATGAATAGGTTAAAGCGTTGCCGTTATTTATGAGAACAATGACCGCTCCTGACCATACACCGCAGAAAAGAGAAATTATCACCTGCTTTGTGAGGAAAGCGAGCCCTATGGCAACAACCGGAGGAATTATTGAAAGTGTCTGTCCGCCCTGAAAAATGATCAAAAAACATATAAGAATGAAAACCGCGCAATATATGAATTCCGGCTTCAGCGATCTCATAGATCCCCGGGCGTTTTCATCTTTCTTGAAGCGAGATGCCGTCTGTACTCCTGATCTATCGCTTCAGGGTCACCGCTGTTGTAGACGACAACATTCCTTAAAAAAAGATATGAGTCGATAGGAAGGTCTGAAAACTCAAGAGCAAGACCGTCATGATCTTTTCTTACAACAATTCCGGTCAGTTCTATTTCACCGACAGTTGAATCTGAAATGATCTTCACTGTCAGGTTCACACTTTTTCCCAAAGCAAGATCAAGATCTGTCGCAAGGTATATTCCCGAAAGACTTAAATCTCTGACACTACACACTTTTTTCATGTCGTTATAGTTGATCAGCGCGTCAACTCTAAAATTTACACGGCTCATTTTTCTCTTGCTCATTTTTATCTCCCGACCGGCTTACATATCAATATCCATCGATTTTCTCATTTTCGGAGGATTCGCAGAAACATACTTGAAATTCACTTCCACAACATCCTCTGATTCTCCTTCCGGAAAAATGGTTTCTGAAAGTTTTTTCACAACACACAGAGGTACTTTCGGATCGGGAAAAGTGTTGCCGGTGATTTTCATATCTTCGGCTTTTCCTTCTTCCGTGACAATGAATTTTATTGTGAAATTTCCTCCTATCCCAGGCGTAACAGCAGCCGCTTCCTCATAACAAGTCCTGAATTTTTTCATTTCAGACAGCGACAGTATCATTCTTGATCTTTTATCGTCCGGATCAACTTTTTTCTTCTGTTTGAGCGGTTTGAAAACAAGTCGGTAGTCAAGCTCCCTGAGCTCTCCCGGCCTGAAGGGGAGCTCTTTCATGTCGTTTGCTATACATTCAGCGATTTTGTTAAAAGAAGAAGCCCCCCTTTTGTATGACGCTTTTTCAATAAATCCCGACTCGTCAATGATAATGTTGTATTTTATTGTCATTTCAGAAGCATTCCCGATCGGTGTGAACTGTTTGTAGCAGTCAATGATCTCAAGGTCAAGCTGCTTCATTTTCTTGTTCATTTCCTTGTCTGCAGTATAACCTCTGATCGCCACTCTTTCGCCACCTTTCATCGAGGCCTCGCCAATTTCCGGATCAGATTCAGATTTTGCTTTTTCTGCTTTTGCCTCACTGCTTGCACAGGAGAAAATCGAGAAGAAAAAAGAAGCAGCAGCAAAAAAAAGTATCAGTTTCAGTTTCAAAACACACCCTCCGTTTAATTACCCGGTAAAGTTTAAACAGCTTTGCTTATTAGTCAAACTTTCGTACTTTTACAAATAATTAATTTCTTGACACAAACCGGCACAAAAGGCATATTTCACCGTCTTTTCAGGAGGATTGAATGAGAAATCTGATACTTGCTTCCGGTTCACCAAGGCGGCTTGAACTTCTTTCGTATTTCGGCTTTGATCTGAAAGTGATAAAGCCGGATACTGATGAAACAGTTGATCCTGCCTTGACTCCGCAGGAAGTTGTCATTTCGCTTGCTCTTCAAAAAGGAAATGCTGTCGCTCATATCGTCGGGACAAAAACTCCGCTCTTAAGTGCCGACACGATAGTTGTCATTGATGACGAGATCATAAATAAACCGGCGGACAAAGATGATGCGATAAATATGATTTCAAAGCTAAGCGGCAGAACTCATTCGGTTTTTACAGGTGTAGCAATATTTTTTAATGACACAGTTGATACATTTTTTGTCAAAAGCGATGTCACATTCAAGAAACTTTCAAGTAAAGAGATCTCAGATTACTGCGACACCGATGAGCCGTATGACAAGGCGGGGGCTTATGCAGTTCAGGGAATCGGCGCCTTTATGGTGAAAAGCATCAACGGCTCATATTCAAATGTGATCGGACTGCCTGTCAGCGAAGTTATTGAGCATTTCCAGAAACTCAATATTATTAATGGCTTGAAATAACAGTCACCCATATTTATACCCATAAATACCAAAAAAATTGATTTTCAGTGCGTCAAAATCGAAAAATATCATAATAATTTGCGATTCCATTCCAAAAATATTATAATAATTTTGGATTTTGGTTTATGGAGGAGCAGAAAATGATAGGAAGATATTTAATTGAAGAAATCAGAAAAAGGATGTTCAAGGGAAAAGCCATTGTAATAATGGGGGCAAGGCAGGTGGGGAAATCCACTCTTGTTGAAATGGTGCTTGAAAATTTCAGGAATGATCACAGAATACTGAAGCTTAACGGTGATGATTCTGACACAAGAACAATTTTTGAAAACCCGACTTCAACAAAGATCAGAAATATTATCAGCGGACACACTATCGTTTATATTGATGAAGCACAGAGAATTCCTGAGATCGGACTTGTTTTGAAAATCATGGTTGACAACTTCAATGATCTTCAGGTGATAGCAACCGGATCATCATCATTTGAACTTTCTGGAAAAATCAACGAACCGCTTACGGGAAGAAAATTTGAATACACTCTTTTTCCGCTCTCTTTTGAAGAAATGGTCAGGCACACTAACTATCTTGAAGAAAAAAGAATGTTTGAACAGCGGCTTATTTTCGGATCATATCCTGATATCGTAAACAACAATAACGATGCGGGAGATCTTCTGAAGTGGCTTGCCGGAAGTTATCTCTACAAAGACATAATGGCACTGGAAAATGTTCAGAAACCGGTGCTGCTTGAAAAGATACTTAAAGCGCTTGCCCTTCAAGTCGGAAGCGAGGTGAGCTATAACGAAATTGCTCAACTTGTTGGTGCTGACAATGCAACTGTTGAAAAATATATTGCCCTTCTTGAAAGGGCATTCATTGTTTTTAAGCTTCCGGCACTCACTGGAAATGTGAGAAACGAGATCAAAAAAGGGAAAAAGATCTATTTTCTTGATAACGGAATAAGGAATGCTGTAATCGGCAATTTCAATTCGGTGCATTCAAGAACCGACATAGGTGCACTTTTTGAAAACTTTATAATCTCTGAAAGAATAAAGTATTTAAATTACAGAAGAAAAAATGTCTCAAGCTATTTCTGGAGAACTACTCAGCAGCAGGAAATTGACTATATTGAAGAAGAAGCAGGTCTTTACAGTGCATACGAATTCAAGTGGAATCCTAAAAAAAGAGTTGTTATGTCAAAAACTTTTATATCAAATTACCAAGTTGTAAAAGAGGAAGTGATAACACCTGAAAATTTTGACAGTTTTCTGACAAAAGAATAATACTCATAATTTTTCGGGATTTGATTCGCAAGACCCATATTTATACCCATAAATACCCAAAAGGTTGATTTTCAGCATTATTTGGGTATATTTGGGTATGTATTTGGGTGTGGAGGTTTGCATGAAAGGTTCGGATTTTATTGTAACCAGTGAAATTCTTTCGCTTATTTCAGAAATTGATGAATTCAAGGGGAGCTGGAAAGCTCTGAAAAATCTGAAACCGGAGCTTATGTCTTCCTTAAAGCTTGTCGCATCAATTGAATCTATCGGTTCTTCGACGAGAATTGAAGGGGTGAAGCTGACAGATTCTGAAATTGAAAAACTGCTTAAGGGATTGAATCCACATTCTTTTTCTTCAAGAGATGAAGAAGAGGTGGCGGGATATTCTGAAGCGATGGGTATGATCTTTGAATCTTTTGCTGATATTGACCTGACGGAAAATCACATAAAACAGCTTCATCAGGTTCTTTTAAAGTTCAGTTCAAAAGATGTGAGACACCGTGGTCAGTACAAAAAATTTCCAAATCATGTCGAGGCGTTTGACCGGGACGGAGTAAGCATAGGAGTAGTTTTTGAAACGGCAACTCCTTTTGAAACGCCGGCAAAAATGGAAGAACTTGTTAAATGGGCACACGATAATTTGAATAGATCAGAGACTCATCCGCTTATTGCGATCGCAGTTTTTATAGTTCATTTTCTTGCAATTCACCCTTTTCAGGACGGCAATGGACGGCTTTCAAGAATTCTGACAACTCTTCTTCTGCTCAGATCCGGCTATGAATATATTCCCTACAGTTCACTTGAAAAAGTGGTGGAGGCAAATAAATCTGATTATTATCTTGCACTTAGACAAACTCAGGGTGATCCTGAAAAAAACATGTCCGTATGGATAATATTTTTCCTTAAAATGATGAAAAAACAAAAAGACGAACTCCTCGAAAAACTTGAAAAAGAACACTCTTTGATGCGACTCCCCGAACTATCCATAAAAATCTTAAAAGAAATTAAGGAAAGAGGAACCGCCACCATCAGCGAAATCGAGCTTCTCACAAAAGCCAACCGAAACACAATCAAAGCCCACCTCAGGCAACTCGTAAAAGATGAACTCCTCGAAATGATCGGATTTGGAAAAGGGGCAAGATACCGGGGGAGGTGAAATCAAAACCTGTTTTAATCACACATGGCTTGATATTTATAAAAACATTTATATAATTATTTACAGAACTGTGTTTTTTGATGGAGGCGTTCATGTTAAACCAGAAAGAGTATGTTTTGAAAAATTTTAACTTTGACAAGGAAGTTCTTGAATTAATTAAGAAATTGGGTGTCAGAAATTTGAGTGATTTTGTCAGGTCAGCGGTTGATGATAAGATTCGCGAGATGCAGCTCCAATCACTTAAAGAGCGTTATCAGTCCGAAGATATGGCTGAAATGACGGATGATTTTGACTGCACAACAGGCGACGGTCTTTAGATTTTTATATATGAGGTTTAATTATGATATTAAGAAAAGGGCTGATAGTTCTTTTATCTCTTGATCCGGTCAAAGGATCTGAAATTGCCAAAACCCGGCCCGCAGTTGTTGTGAGCAATGATGTCTGCAACGAATATTCTCCGGTAGTTACGATTATTCCCTGCTCCACAAAAATTGACAAAATTTATGCTACAGAAGTTTTGATAAAAGAAGGAATGGACAAACCAAGCAAAGCATGTGCAGACCAGATCAGAACCGTTGACAAAACCCGCATCGTCAAAATACTTGGCGAAATCTCTTCAACCACAATGAGACAAATCGAAAATGCCATAATGATTCATCTTGATATAAGGTGAATGTTCAGTAAATTAAATAACTTATATTTTTGAGGGTTTACATAATGAACATTAATGATTTAGGGTTTAACGGATATTTTAAAGCATTGTTTTATGAATTTGAGGAGCAGGGTTTTCTTCCTGCAAGAGTGATAAACGAACAGAAGGAACTTTATACGGTTATGATGGAAAACGGCGAAATACATGCCCGTGTTTCCGGCAAATTTCTTCATCAGGCAGTTGTAAGATCTGATTTTCCTGCTGTGGGTGACTGGGTTGCTGTAACTGTTGAAGATGATTTTGCTGTAATTCATGCAGTAATTGAGCGGAAAAGCAGTTTTTCAAGGAATGTTGCCGGATCAAATAAAAGAAAAAGCGGCGGGATAACTGAAGAGCAGATAGTTGCGGCAAATATTGACACAGTTTTCATCGTGACAGGGCTTGACGAAAACTATAATCTGCGACGGATTGAGCGATATCTCACACTTGCATGGAACAGCGGTGCGTCACCTGTTGTAATACTTAACAAATCAGATCTGTGTGAAAATATTGAAGAAATCATTTCAGAAGTTGAAACCGTTTCTCCCGGTGTGCCGGTTCACGCAGTTTCAGCAAGGGAAAATCACATTGAAACACTGAAGCCATATCTGATCGCCGGGAAAACTGTTGCTCTGCTCGGTTCTTCAGGGGTAGGCAAATCAACAATCGTGAATGTACTCCTTGGAAAAAAGATCCAGAGCGTAAACGAAATAAGCGATTCTGTTCATAAAGGCCGTCACACAACAACGACAAGACAGCTTTTTCTCTTGGATAACGGAGCGATGCTCATTGATACTCCCGGAATGCGTGAAATTCAGTTCTGGGGAGAAGAGGAAAGTATTTCTGCAGTTTTTGAAGATATTGAAGACATCATGTCAAAATGCAGATTTTCAGACTGCACTCACAATGGAGAGCCGGGTTGTGCAATAGCCAAAGCACTTGAAACAGGAGAGCTTGATCAGGGAAGATATCAGAACTATCTTTCACTTCAAGCGGAACTGGCACTGCTTGAGCAGCGGAAAACAAAATCAAAACAGCAAATGAAAAAAGAATGGGAAAAAGAGATCGCTAAAAAAGTGAAAGAATTCAATAAAAGCGAAAAAGGAAAATTCGGCAGATAAATTCCAGCGGTCAGAATAAATCAATTTTTGCTGTGAAATACGGTTTTTCGGGACAACATCCCCATGTTTTTGTGCAGATATGTTCAAAACACCCCATCTGTTTTGTGCAAATTTGTTCAAAACAGGTATTGTGTTTTGTGCAAATAATAATATAATGGGCTTTGTTCTCAGGTTTTAAGGAGGGGAAAAATGAAGCGGTTTCTTCTTGATGAACTTTTAAAATGGAAAGAGAGTTCAATCCGTAAGTCATTGATTTTACGGGGAGCAAGGCAGGTCGGAAAAAGTTATCTGATTAGAGAGTTCGGAAAACATTTTGACAGTTTTGTCGAGGTGAACTTTGAAAAGGACCATAATCTTTCTCAAATTTTTGACGGAGATCTGGAGCCGCAGAAAATAATTGAAAAAATATCGGCTGCCAAAAATACAGCTGTCATTCCGGGAAAAACACTTCTTTTTCTTGATGAAATACAAGCAGTTCCAAGAGCTGTCACCGCTTTGAGATATTTTTATGAACTGATGCCTCAGCTTCATGTGATCTCTGCCGGATCACTTCTTGAGTTCGTGCTTGAAAAAACCGGAATGCCTGTCGGAAGGGTGAGCAGCATGTATCTTTACCCTCTTTCGTTCAAAGAGTTTCTTGCTGCATCAGGCAGAGAAATGCTTTGTGATTATATCGATAAACACGATTCTCAAAACCCGGTTTCAGAGGTTTTTCTTGATCAGTTGATGACTCTTTTCGGTGAATATATGGCTGTGGGAGGAATGCCCGAAGCAGTGAGTGTCTGGCTTGAACATAGAGATCTGAAAAAAGTCAGCGAAATTCACCATAATATTATTGACACATACAGACAGGATTTTCTTAAATATGCAAAAAATCAGCAGATACACCATGTTGACAAAGTTTTTTCAGCCGTGCCGAGAATGCTTGGCAGGAAATTTGTTTATTCAAGGGTTGATGAAACTCTGAAAAGCCGTGAAATAAAACCGGCACTTGAACTTCTTGAAATGGCACAGGTGGTTCACAGGGTCAGCCACTCCTCTTCTAACGGCGTTCCGCTTGGGGCTGAATGTAATTATTCAATTTTTAAGACGATTTTCATTGATGTCGGTCTTGCTCAGGCAATTCTTGGACTCAGTGATGGAGAGTGGATACTGGATGTTAAAAACAGTGTTGTAAACAGAGGTGAGATCGTTGAAGCTTTTGTCGGAACTGAAATTCTTGCATACAGCGACCCGCATAGACCGCAAAAACTTTTTTACTGGGTAAGGGAAAAGCAGAATTCTCAGGCAGAAATTGATTTCGTGATCCAGAAACAGGATAAAGTGATTCCAGTTGAAGTAAAAAGCGGAACAACAGGGAATTTAAAAAGCATGATGCAATTCCTGAAAGAAAAACCGTCAACTCCTTACGGAATCCACATTTCACCAAACAACTTTGGAATTCATAACAATATCAATCAGATACCGCTTTGTGCGATCTGGAAAATGTTTTAACGGAGCATTCATGTTCAACATTGTTCTGATAAATCCGGAGATTCCGCAGAATACCGGAAACATCGCTAGAAGCGTCCTTGCTTTAAAGTGCCGGCTTCATCTTGTTAAGCCGCTCGGTTTTTCAATTGATGATACAATGCTAAAAAGGGCAGGGCTTGACTACTGGCAGTTTGTTGATGTTATTTTGTGGGAAAGTGTGCAGAATTATTTTGAAAATAACGATATTGACAGAATGCACTTTTTCTCCAAAAAAGGGAAAAAAAGATATGACCTGACCGATTTTCAACCGGGAGATCACCTTGTTTTCGGTTGCGAAAGCAACGGGCTTAGCGATGAAATACTTCAGAAACATCAAGACAATACCGTGTTTTTACCCATCATGGACACAAAAGTGAGAAGCATCAACCTTTCAAGCGCAGTCAGCGTCGCCCTTTTTGAAGCAATGAGAAAAAACGGTGCTTTTGATCAATTAAGCCGCTTTGAATAGATAACTTTTCCGTCACCGTCGTCGTAGAAGTCTTCAAGGATGGTTTCGATTTTATATCCGTTTTTAAGATAGAATCCTCTTGTGGGATTATAAAGTTCTCTTGCGGATGTTTCGATATAAAGGATCTTTCCGTCCAGTGATTTTACCGCTTTTTCCGATTCTTTGAGAAGAACTGAGCCGATCCCTTTTCCTCTCATTTTTTCGTGAACTCCTATCCAGTAAAGGTCAAAACGGTTCTTTGTGCATGGAATGTCGCCAAATGAAGTAAATCCATACGGCTTGAAATCCTCATCTTCAACAAAAAGGAAGTGATAGCCCGCCGCGTCACCTTTTGCAAGCACCTCTTCTCCTATTTCAACTGCGGTAGCAACTTCGAAATCATAGAAAAACCCTGTTGAAACCAGGATTTCCCGGATAAATTCAAGATCCGTCTGAACAATTTTATCTCTTAATTTCATTGAAGCACTCCTCAAGAATTTTATTTATAAGCTGATCATAGTTCATTCCTTCATTTTTCGCCGCCGCAAATATTCCGCTGTCGGGACTTAAGCAAGGATTTGCGTTGATCTCAAGAACATATGGATTGTTCGATCCGTCAACTCTGAAATCTACTCTCACATAGCCGGAAAGACCGAATATCTTCCAGCATTTTTCACAAATTGATCTCAGTTTTTTTATCAATTTTCTGTCCTCGTCCCCGAGATCGAAGGATCTTCTGGATGAATCATATTTTTCAGATTCTTCGTTCCACTTCGAGTCATAACAGAGTATCTTGTTCTCGTGTCCTTCCTGAAAAAACACCATTTCAGCAGGGAAAAGAACTTTCGGCTCTCCTTTGCTGCCTATCACTGAAACATTGAACTCTCTTCCGTCAATGAACTTTTCACAGAAATATGGCAGATTATATTTCTTTTCAAAATATTCTATTGCTTCATCCGCCTGCTGCGAACTTTCAAGTATTTTCAGATTTTCATCTGTTATCCCTATCGAAGCATCTTCAGAAACCGGCTTGAAAATATAAAGATCCTTCTGAAATTCTTCATCTCTTCCTTTTATGTGCCAGTTTGCAGTGGGAATATTGTTGGCAAAAAGAATGTCTTTTGTCAGAAGTTTGTTGGTCGTCAGAAATATCGCCGAAGATGAATTGCCCGAAAAAGGGATACCGAATTGCTCAAGCATAAGCGGGACAAGATGGGCGTTGACCGCACTCCCGTTAAATGTTTCAACAAGATTGAAAACTGCATACGGCTTTTTTAATATATCAGGAATAAAAAGGAATTTGTCGTCTACAGAAACAGCTCTTACGCTGTAGCCCGATCTGACAAGCACTTTTGAGATCTCTTCCGCCTGCTCAAGAACATCTTTTTCGTCCGGAAGGGCATCATCAGGGACAAATTGATGAAAGATAAGAATTTCATGACTGCTGTTTTTTTCCATCGAAAATCCTCTTTATTGCTGAATCCATGATCTGTTTTATCAGTCCGTCATAATCAAGACCGTTCATTCTTGAAAGAATTGGAAGGTCCGAATCAATTGGATTAAGCCCCGCAAGAGGATTGACTTCGATGAATTCCGGTTCTTCGGACTCATTGTTTCTCAGGTCAATTCTTCCCCCGTCACGACACTCAAGAACTCTCCATGCGGCAAGTGCAGTTTCAGCACATTTATCGTACATCTCCTTTTCAGGAAGAGTGTATTTCATCAGTTTTTCATAATTTTTCTTATTAACAAGACCATATGCGGCACTTTCCGCTTCGGCAAGAAAATTTATCTCCATCATGCCGACAACCTTTGCGTCGCTGCCTGTTCCGGTTATTCCTACAGTAAATTCGCGGCCCGGAAGAAATTTTTCAACAAGCACCGGCTGATTGTATTCTTTAAGCATCTGCAGACACGCTTTTTCAAGATCACCGCCGTTGTTTATCATTGACAAAGCGCCGATCCCCTTGCCTGTCCCTTCAGAAAGCGGCTTTGCAAAAAGAGGATAAGGGATGTCAACATTTTTTATATCACCGGAACAGTAAACTATGTGAAATTGAGGGGTTTTTATGCCTGCGTCTCTCACTATCCGCTTTGTCATCCCCTTATGAAGAGTAAGAGAAAGCACCATCGGATCCGAAAACACATAAGGAATACTGTAAACATCGAGTATGGCAGGCACCTGGGCTTCCCTTCCAATACCGTTGACACCTTCAGCAATATTAAAGACCAGATCCCATTTGTCTCCCGCTGATAATCTGGAAACAAGCGACTTTACAGATCCGATCCTGTCAACAGAATATCCCAGTTTTTTCAGCGAGTTCTCAATTCCTTCGATCGTTTCTATTGTATCAAACTCAGCAGCTTCAACAGGACTGAAACCCATTTTAATATAGTCGTCTTTAAGATCGTATGTGAAACCGATTTTCATTTTTCACCTTTAAAAGATGGTAAACTAAAGCGATGGAGTTCTTACCGGATCGGGATACCGGTATTTTTTTCCCTCAAAATTCTTCAGGTAAACATAGTTGTCGTCCCTTCCCTGATAGTAGTCAGGCAGTATCGGGATCTTTCCACCGCCGCCGGGTGCATCAATAACATAGGTCGGAACGGCATATCCGCTGGTAAATCCCCTTATCTGCTCAATTATCTTGAGTCCGGTCTCAACGCTTGTCCTGAAATGTGAAGAGCCCTGAACAGGGTCACACTGATAAAGATAGTAAGGTCTTACACGGACCATCAGCAGCCGGTGATAAAGATCTGTCAGCACTTTCGAATCATCATTCACACCTTTAAGCAGAACAGTCTGACTTCCAAGGGGAATTCCGGCATCTGCAAGGGCTCTGCATGCAACAGATGTTTCAAGAGTCATCTCATCCGGATGGGTAAAATGAATGCTGATGAACAGGGGGTGATATTTTTTCAGCATTCTTACAAGTTTCGGTGTGATCCTCTGCGGAAGCACAGCCGGAACTTTTGTCCCTATCCTGATGATCTCGACATGAGGAATGGAACGCAATCTTGAAAGAAGATAATCTATCCTTGCATCAGGCATTGTAAGAGGATCTCCTCCTGAAATGAGGACATCTCTTATTTCGGGATGTGATGCAATGTAATTGATCCCGTTCTCCCATGATTTAGAGCTGAACCTGTGAAGTTCGTTCTTGTTTCCGACGACCCTGTGTCTCGTACAGTATCTGCAATAGGAACTGCAGAATTCTGTGGCAAGAAAAAGAACTCTGTCGGGATAACGGTGAACAACATTGGGAACTGGAGACATGTGCTCTTCGCACAAAGGATCTCCGCTTTCCCCGAAACTGGTAAAAAATTCATCTGAAAGAGGTATCATTGTTTTTCTGAGAGCATAATCACTTTCCCTGCCGTAAAGCAGAGAAGCATAGTAAGGGGTGATTCTGAAAGGAAGGGTCACTTCGCCACTGTTCAATGCATCCAGTTCATCTTTAGTCAAAGCAAACATTTCGGAAAGTTTTTTTGAATCTGTAATGCTGTTCTGGATCTGCCATTTCCAACTTGTCCAGTCACTCTGACTTGATTCGGGAAAAAATTTTCGTTGAAACAGTGAAGCAGTTGAGCACTGCTTTGAGGAAAAGGAACTTAATGGTCTTAGCGCACTAAGACCGACGACAAGTGGCACTTCTTCTTCAACAGCTCTCATCTCTTTTTTCATAATACCCCCTTCTTTTAAAAAAAACTAAAAAAAATGTAGCCGGTTGCTCCTGACAATATTTTACACTTTAATATTAAAATGCAAATATTTTTTTTATATATGGTTTTTTTAGTAATTTCAAAATGTTGCGTGACTAAAAATCCTTTTTTCAGCCACATTTTTTTAATGTTCAAAATTATATGTATTAAAAAATGACACATTTAAAAACACTTTTTTTTTAAATTCGATACTTTTTCGAAGTTATTTTGTTTTTTCTGCAAACTCTCCTTCTCTGTTCAGAATTTGCTTGACAGAATGTTACTCAAGTGTAGAATCGCTCCTTGTGGATTTGCGGTTTATGCCGAATTTTATATTTTTTTTGGAGGTAATTTTATGAAGAAGCTTTTACTTGCGATGGTACTTGTAACGCTTGCACTTTTTGCTGCAAGTTGCGGTTCCGAAGATTCAGAATCATGTACAGATGGCGAAAAGAAATGTTCCGGTGAAGTTTTCATGTGGTGCGTTGACAGTGTTTGGGTAGACAAAAACTGTGAAGATGATGGTAAAGTTTGTGATGACTCTAAAGGATGCATTGCTGAAGGCGGCGACACAGGCGACACAGGTAATACAGGCAACACAGGTGATACAGGCAATACTGGTGATACAGGCAACACAGGAAACACTGGTAATACAGGAAACACTGGTAATACAGGAAACTCAGGCGACACTGGCACAGATGGTACCGATTGCGAAGGCATTCTCGGTTGTATGAGCACTTGCAGTGACACCGATACGGCTTGTCAGGAAGCTTGTTTTTACGCAGGTTCAACACAGGGTCAAAATGACTACAATGCTCTTGCAGAGTGCGTGCAAACTAATTGTTCTAACGACAACACAATTGCATGTTATACTACAAATTGCCCAACTCAGTCTGAAGCATGTGGTATAAAAGGTGGAAATACTGAATATCCTGCTCCATACGGCACAGGATCAATAAACGCAGGTCTTAGCTATATTGTTACAGATGCAGACGGCGAGAATCTTACTCAGGACATGGTAACAATGAGTGCGTTCGCAACAGGAACACTTGGAACACTGGACATTGCCAATCCTCCTGGAGCAGCAATGACATATACTTACATATTCAATGGAGTTGACAATCAGGGAAGCAGATATGTTCAGCTTACTCAAGGGTCACAATCTCAGACAGCTGCTCTTGATATAATCACAATAATGGGAATCGATGAAGCTGACGCTGCAGTTGGAACATTAAATGTTGGTTTTTCTAATGAAGACAAGGCAACACTATATGTTGTAAAAGTAGCCAACAATGCAATTTCATGCATGCATGCTTTCGCTGTTGGAACTCTTAATATTACTTCTGTGAATCTTGCTCCCGGTGCAGCTGGCAATTTTTCAGCTACAAGCAGTGACATTGAATGGTACAGTCCTGCAAATGCTCCTATCTACGGTGGCGACATCTCTTCTCAGCTGGGAGTTACCGCTTGTCCTAAACAATAATCTTTTCCATGCCCCGGGTTCGTCCCGGGGTTTTTTTTATCCAAAAATTGTCATTTTTTTCATTTTATGTAACATCTGGCTTGTTTTTTAATATTTTTGTGAGGTTATCATGCTTTTAAAGAGATGTCTGAACCTGATCGTCATTGCTTCTCTTTTGTTCACTTTTTCCATTATTTCATCCTGTACATCAAAACCGGAGATTTCTGAAAAATTTTCAGGGAATCTTACAGGACTTGTTGTAGGAATGCCGAGACCTGGAGGGAACGGGGGATTGACAGAAGTGCGCGACACTCTCTCTACAGATGAGACAAATCACGCTGTAAGAGGTTTCTGGAATCCTGTTAAAAACAAATATGATGCGGAGTTCGTCTGGTTTGATCCGGAAGGGAAAAAAGCATATACAAAAATAATGAACATGTCTCCTGACTGGAAGAACACAACAATTCACTATAAAGGAAACGGCCCGCTTAAAGCAGGAACATGGACAATAGCAGTAAATGTTGACGGCAAATATCTTGGAAAGACAGAGTTTTCCGTTGTCAGAGACCGTTCAAAGATACCTCTTGTCGCTCAGATAGAAGCATTCAACAATGAAAAGCTCACACTCAATGAAGCACACTTCATCGCAGAGAAAATTAAATGTTATGCCGATGGAATTTGTGATGAGAACAATGTCACATCTGACATCCCTGAAACACTTTCAAAAAGAAATGTCGGGCTTGCGGTTTCAGTTTTCAGAAAAGGGGAATTGACCGATGTCGCTTTTTCATCTTCATCAAAACTTGAAAATGCAATGAAAGAGATCGTGAAGTCAGTAAAAGTAAACAACGCAAACCCTGCTTCCATCGAGATTTCAGTGGTTCATTCGGCAATAAACATCAAACCTTCCGAACAGGCGGTATCCCTTAAAATGAGACAGGGAATGGGTTTTTCAATTTCAAAGGATGGAAAGATCGCAACAATGCTTTCAACCCAGATCGCAAGAAGACAGATCGCTGATGCGACAGAACTTTTAAGACAGCTTTCAATTGATGCCGGAATGGCTGAGAACGGATGGCAGGAAAGCAAGCTGACCGCCTTTATGACACAGGATTTCGTTCTTGCCGCAGGAATGGATGAAACAAAGGAGATCGCTTTTTCCAGAACCGTTGTACCCGTTGATTCAGTAACAAGGAGCGATTTAGTCAAAAGCGTAGATTCGGCATTTGAATGGTATATGAAAAATCAGCTTAAGAACGGAAGATATATGTATACATTCTTCCCTTCAAAAGATCTTGAACCGGATGATGACTGGGCTTTGAGAAATCTGAACGGACTTTTCGTCCTTGCCGAGATCGCTAAAGACAGAAAAGATGAAAGAATGATCGCAAGCGTGAAAAAGGCGATAGAACTTTTCAGAAGCGGACTTAAACTTGAAAACGGTTACAAATATCTCGACTGGAAAGAGCACAGAGCCGTTTCAAGCATTGCAGGGACCGCATTCCTTCTGGGTGCGATGACAGAGCTTTACGAGCCCTCATACAAAGAGGACATGAAACTCATGGCAGATGCGATAATTTCTCTTCAGGAGGAAAACGGCAAACTGAAAACCGATTTCTACCGCCCGTTAAGAGACATCGACCAGATGTACTATCCGGGAGAGACACTGCTTGTGCTGATAAGATACTATAAACATTCAAAATATGAGCCGGCTTTGAAAACCGTTGAAAAAGCGTTCCCTTATTACAGAGAGTTCTGGAATAAAAAGGAAAATCAGGATGGACCTTTCGTTCCATGGCAGATAAGGGCTTATCAGGAAACATATATGGTCACAAAAGATAAAAAACATGCCGAGTTTGTCTTCACACTTATGGACTGGATGCTCAAAAAATATACTCCTCTCGGAAGAGATGCCGTTCCGGGCAGGCAGGGCGCTCTTGACACTCAGTTCGCTTCAACGGCCGTTTATTCAGAAGGCCTTTCCCAGGCATATGCCCTTGCGCTTGAACTTAAAGATGAAAACAGAATAAAATACTACGGAAAAATTCTTAAAGGAACTCTCGGATACCTTCTTGGACTGCAGTTTAAGCCGGAAGACACTTACTGGATCAAACGACCTGAAAAAGTGATCGGTGCAACAGCTTTAAGACCCGATATAAACGAACTCCGGCTAGATGCGACATATCACGCAATATCCGCAATTCATTACACGACTAAGCTGCTTGATGAAAATAGCTGGAACGCAATAATCTGGTAGTTTTCAGGAGATGACCATGTTTCAACTTTTTAATTTTTCAGAACTGAATTCAAGGGTGTTGAGATTTGCCAAGTATTTGGAAACATTCAGCATTGACTGTGCAGTCCTTACTTCCAATCAGGACATTTTTTATTTTACCGGCTCTGTCCAGAAAGGAACTCTTGTAATTAAAAAAGAGGGGGAATGTGTCTATTTTGTAAGGAAAAATCTCTTAAGGGCGCAGGTGGAATCGCCCCAATGTGTTAAAAGTTGGGATTCAGACGGTATCGCAGCAATGATAAAAGGGATATGGTCTCTTCCCCTTGATGTTACCACCGTTTCCGAATATCTTTTCTACAAGAAAAAATTCGCCCTCGAAAAAGATCCGGCTGACTGCTCACTTCCCCTTTCGCTGACAAAAATGATAAAAAGCGATTCCGAGCTTGAATTGATGAAAAAGGCGGGGATCATGAATCAATCTGTCATGGAACATGCAAAAAAGGTTTTCAGACAGGGCGACAGAGACATCGACATTCAGGCGGAGATTGAAAAATTCGCAAAAAAAGAACTCGGACATCAGGGGCTTTTCTGGGTGCGGGATGCGAATATGGAGGCCTCGATGGGACTTGTCGTGACCGGAGATTCCGCACTTGCTCCTACTTATACCGATTTTCCGATCGGCGGCATTGGTCTTTCCCCTGCTGTGGCTCAGGGTGCGAGCGGCGAAGTGATAAAAAACAGCTTTGTGATAGATTTTGTCGGATGTCAATATGGATACTGTGCAGACAGCACTCGTACTTTTTTCATCGGTGAGCCGGCAGAAAAAATAAAGAAAACATATGAGGAATTAAACGAATTTCTTTATAATGTTAAGCAGTTACTTGTGCCGGGAAAAACGGGGGAAGAGATATATGCTTTTGCTTTAAAAGAACTTGAAAAATACTCCTGGAAAGCAAATTTCATGGGAAATGAACAGAAAGTGAAATTCATCGGTCACGGCATCGGAACTGAAGTAAATCAACTTCCTGTTGTTGCCGAAAAACAGAAGATCCCTCTTGAAAACAACATGGTCATTGCACTTGAACCCAAAGTGTTTCTGCCCGGATACGGCATTATCGGCATAGAAAACACTTTTGTAATAAAAGACGGAACTCCGTTTTCGATAACGGGAGAATGTGACAAGATTCAGGAATTCATAATATAATGCAGTATTTCCACAGCCCTGTCAACGGATCGAATATCGCTTTTGATGTTTTCAAAGCCGGGACTGAAAAGGCAATTGCCCTTTTTCTTACAGGAAGAGCTGAATATTTCCTTAAATATGAACATTTTTTTAACGATTTGAACAGTGCAGGCATTACTGTGTTTGCCATGGACCACAGAGGTCAGGGTGCAAGCGAAAGAATTTTGGAAAATCCTCAGAAAGGTTATGTCGAGAATTTTGACCATTTTATTGATGATGCCGCTTATTTTGTCCAAAAGAAGGTGCTTCCCGAAAAGAAAAGCGACCTTCCAGTTTTTTCAATATCCCACTCAATGGGAGGCGCTGTTTCATTTCTTCTTGAAAAACGCTTGAATTTATTCAATAAAATGGTTTTTTCTTCTCCAATGTGGGGAATAAACTTCGGCCATGTTCCTGAAAATATAATCAACATTCTTGCAAAGCTATTTTGCACATTAGGCAAAGATAAAGAGTTCGTTCCCGGCAAAAAGGAATATGATCCAGACTCTCCTTTTGAAAATAATGACATTACACACAGCTTGGAAAATTTTGAAAAACAGAAAATTTTTCTTAGACACAATCCGGACTTTGCTCTCGGAGGCCCGACGAACAGATGGGTTGTTGAAAGCATCCGCGCAATGAAAGAAATTGAAACTTCTTCTCCTGCATTCACCACTCATACCCTTCTTCTTCAGCCAAGCGCAGACACTGTTGTCGATAACTTTAGACAGGACAAGATTTTAAAAAACATGAAGAACAGCAGAAAAATAGTCATCGAAAACGCACTTCATGAAATTCTGAATGAAGAAAAAATCCATTATGATCAGGCACTTAAGCACATTCTCGATTTTCTTTTGAAGTAGTGTTTCACAAAAGAACTTTTTTACAAATTTAGTTGAATTGAAATCTTTTCCTGCTAATATCCTTAACGGAAAATTAACTGTTTCTTAACAATTACGGTTCCGGAGATATTCATGGATTGGAAACTGGTCATATTTCAAACAGTTGGCGGGCTCGGTCTTTTCCTGATGGGGATGAAGATCATGAGCGAAGGGATGCAGAAAGCGGCAGGAGACCGTCTGCGGAAAATCCTGAAAGTACTCACAACAAACCGTTTTGTCGGTGTTTTTGTCGGATTTCTGATAACCGCTATCATTCAGTCAAGCTCGGCAACTTCGGTAATGGCGATCGGTTTTGTGAACGCAACTCTCATGACCGTTCAGCAGGCAATCGGAGTTGAACTCGGTGCCGCAGTGGGCACAACGGTCACCGGCTGGATAGTCACAATGGACATTTCCGCTTATGCAATGCCGATAATAGGTATCGGCGTTTTTATAAGATTCTTTTCAAAAAGCAAAACATGGCAGTACATGAGCGAAATCATGTTCGGGTTCGGCATACTGTTTCTCGGCATGAGTTCAATGAAAGACGGATTTGCCCCGCTCAAGAACAGCGAACAGTTCATTTCACTTTTTAAAAGTATTGACGGACACACATATTCTTCAGTAATATTAGGTGTTTTTGTGGGAACGATAACCACTGCTGTTGTCCAGTCGAGCTCTGCCGTTGTCGGTATAGTTATCGCCCTTGCATCTCAGGGACTCATTAATTTTGACGGCTCGCTTGCAATTGTCATGGGAAGCAATATCGGAACAACCATCACCGGAATTCTTGCAAGCATCGGCGGATCGGTAAATGCAAAAAGGGCGGCACTTGCCCAGACCCTTTTTAAAACTGCGGGTGTAATTCTGATGCTCACCGTATTCTATCCTTTCAAAAACCTTGTTGAAATGATAACTCCCGGACTTTCTTCAATAAATCTCACTGTGCATATTGCAATGGGACACACTCTTTTCAATGTTATCAACCTTGTTGTTTTTCTTCCTCTCGTCGGACCGCTGGCAAAACTTGTCAACTCAATTTTTCCAGACAAAGCAAAAAAGGACGATGACCTGCCTGAAAACTTTATCAGCATTGACTACAACATGATAGAAACCCCTTCAATGGCTATAATGGAATCTGAAAAGGAACTCCTTGTGATGAGTGAATATGTTATCAACAGCATGAATTTATTAAGACAGATGCCTGTAAAAGAGCAGGACAAAGCCGTTGAGATCTGTGACATTATTTTAAAGAATGAAGACCGGATAGATAAATATCAGCTCTACATAACCCAGTTCCTTCTTTCCCTGTCTTCAAGAGCTCTCACTTTAAAAGATGCAAACATTGTCGGAAGCTACATCGGGCTTGCCCACAATCTTGAAAAAGTTGCAGATTATGTGGAAAACATTTCTGCGATCATTGATAAAATGAGAAGAAAGCAGATTGATTTTTCAAACAATGCCGTAGAAATTATCAACAGGATCCTTGACGAGAATATCAGTTATTTTTCTGAATCGATGGAATTCTTTAAAAGTGATGTAAAAACAGCGGCATATACTGAAAAAGCCCTTACAAAGAGCATTCGGCTTAAAAAAATGGTCAAGGATGCCAAGATCGAACATTTTGACAGAATAAGAGAAAAGGTCTGTCAAGGAGGCGCGGCTATTCATTTCATTGATATTCTTAACAATCTTGATGCAATGAGTTCTGAAAACTATAACATCGCCCAGGTCGTTTCAGGCAAAAAATACTGACCTTGTCATTCCTCAAAACTTGATAAACATTCATTTTTTCACTATAATTTTCTGTTTCGCAACCATCTTTGGAGAAAATTATGAGAAAACTGATCGTTTTTGCTTCAGCCGTTTTGTTTCTGATGCTTTTCTGCTGCGGAAAGCCGGAAGGTGATAAAACTGAGGAAAGAAAAGAGAAACAAGCTGCAAAAGATCTTTATATCCCGCCTGAAAAATTCAGCAGCTATGAAAGTGAATGGAAAGAGGTCGCCGGCTTTGAATCTGAGGGAAAACCGAGGTCTGCTCTTGAAACAGTTGAGAAAATTCAAACACTTGCAATCAGCGAAAACAACGCTCCTCAATTAATAAAAGTGCTTCTGTTCAAAACAAAGTTCGTTATGAATATCGGAGAAAAGGAGTTGCCGGCAGTTATTAAAGAACTTGAAGATGAAACCGTGAAAGCAAAATTCCCGGCAAATGCGATTCTGAAATCAATGCTTGCAGATATTTACTGGAACTATTTCAACAGTAACCGCTACAAATTCTACAACAGAACAGAAACGGCGGGAAATGAAACAGGAGACATTGCCACATGGGACTTGAAAACAATATTCAAAAGAATTACAACTCTTTACAACGAATCGCTCAATGAAAGCGAAAATCTTAAAAATATCAACCTGTCCCTTTTTGACGAAATAATCGTGAAAGGGACAAAGCCGGGCGTTTTAAGACCGTCCCTTTATGACTTTCTTGCCCACCGCACGGTTGACTTCTATTCAAACAGCGAAACCCAACTGACTGAGCCGGCAAATGTTTTTGAAGTGGATAGTGATAAATATTTTTCACCTGCAGAGGAATTTATAAAAATTGACATAAAATCAGACAGTTACGATTCACCATCGTTTTATGCATTCAATATTTTTAAAGACCTTACAAAGCACCATTTGAAAACCGGAAATGCTGAAGCACTTATAGATGTTGAGCTGAAACGGCTCGATTTTATTAAAGAAAAATCGGTTCTTGAAAACAGCGAGGAACTATATTACAAAGCGCTTGAATCTCTTGAAAAGAAATATTCCTCAAACAGTATGAATTCAATGATTTTATATAAAAAAGCCATCTGGCATTACAACAGAAACAATCCCGAAAACAAGTGGAATCTCAAAACATCAAAAGAACTTTGCGAAAAAGTCATTAAAAATTACAAAAACTCTGAAGCCGGAGATCTCTGCCTTGCACACATCTCTTCCATAACAACAAAAAACATCTATTTTAATGTTGAAGCAGTCAATACTCCCCAAATTCCGTTCAGAATTCTTGTTAATTACACAAATGTAAAAAAGCTTTTTTTTAAAGTAGTTAAAGTTTCAAGAGAAGAAAAAAACAACATTTCAGAATATGTCGTAGAGCAGTCAAAAGCGGCAAAGATCATTGCTGATAAAAAACCTCTTCAAGAATGGACGGTTGAACTTCCAGATGACGGAGATCTGAAAAACCACTCAACAGAAATAAAAATTCCGGCTCTTGAAAAAGGAATTTATGCAATAGCTGCAGGAACGGACAAAAAGTATTCATTTGCAAAAGAAGCTCTGTTTTATGCATTTGCCGAGATTTCAAATCTGTCTGTCATCAGCACAAATGAAGAGAACAGAACAAAATTTCTTGTTGCAGACAGAGAATCGGGTCAGCCGGTAAAAGGGGCGGAAATAAAGGTTTTTGAGAAAGAATATGATTACAGTGTCAGCCGTTATGTCACTAAGCACATTGATACCCTTAAAACAGACGATTCCGGTCTGGCGACATATAAAAAAGGGTGGTTTAAAAATTCTTACGGACATAAATTCATTCTTGCTTCCAAAGACGGGAACGAGCTTTCAACAGAGTTTTATCAACCGTATCCAAGAGAGCCAAAAGCTTATGAAAAGACTGTGTTTTTCACCGACAGGGCAATTTACAGGCCTGGTCAGACAGTTTATTTCAAAGGGATAATGCTTAAATTTGATAAAGAGCAGAAACCGGAAATTCTTAAAAACAAAAAAACCGTGGTTGAATTTTATGATGTGAACTGGCAGAAAATCGCAAGCTTGAACTTAAAATCCAATGATTTCGGCTCTTTTCAGGGGTCTTTCACCGCTCCGAATAATGTTCTTGGCGGAAACATGACGATTAGAAACAAAAACGGAGCCGTATCTTTCAGCGTAGAAGAATATAAAAGACCTAAGTTTGAAACAAATATCGAACCGGTTAAAGAAAGTTTTAAAATAAATGACCTCGTAAAAGTGAAAGGGAAGGCATTTTCATATTCCGGTGCTCCGCTTACCGATGCAAAAGTTTCATGGAAAGTTGAAAGGACGGTCTCTTATCCTTATTTTTATTCATGGGGTTATTTCGGATATCAGCGCCCTGCCGCAAACACTGTGGTTGCAAAAGGTGTTTCGACGACTGATGCCTCTGGAATATACGAGATAGAGTTCAAAGCACTTCCCGACAGATCTGTTCCTGAAAAGGGAAAGCCAGTTTTCAGTTACCGGATCTTAGCCGATGTCACAGATATCAGCGGAGAAACAAGAAGCACTTCCTCAACAGTAAGCGTTGGATACCTCGCGTTGTCAGTCAGCGAAAACATTCCCAATGAAATAAACACCTTGAAAGAACTTGAATTTGAAATAGCCACGGCAAACCTAAACGGTGAATTCGAGCCGGCAAAGGGAATTGTCAAGATCTCAAAACTGCAGGAACCGGATAGATTATTAAGAAAACGGCTTTGGAACAAGCCGGATAAGTTCCTGATGTCAAAAGAGGAATATGTTAAAGATTTTAAATCTGATATTTATGATTCTGAAGATGATATAACTCAAAGAAAGATCGAAAAACAGGTGTTTACGGCACAATTTGACACTTCAAAAGAGAAAAAAATAATTATAAAAACAGCAGATCAGTGGCTTGACGGCAAATATCTTGTCGAGATCGAAACAAAAGACAAATACGGTGAAAAAATAGAATATAAAAAATATTTTTCAGCGTATAAACCTGAGAATGGAGTAATGACTGAAAAAATATTTAATCGATTTTCCCTTGTAAACCAAACAGTTGAGCCAGGAAACAGCGGAAATTTCGTGATAGGGAGCGGTGCAGAAAATGTTTCTGTAATTTTTGAAATTCAGCGCAAAAACAAAAAAAGCGAAACAACTTTCATCAATTTAAACAAGGAAAAGAAAGTCATCTCCATCCCTGTGACCGAATCAGACAGAGGTAACATCGGGTATTCGATAATGTTCCAGAAAAACGGCAGAGCGTATCACCAGTCAGGCGTAATCCAGGTTCCCTGGACAGATAAGCAGCTGAAAATAGAAACTCTTTCATTCAGAGAAAAACTTTACCCGGGGCAGAAAGAAGAGTGGAAAATCAAGATTTCGGGATCAAAGGGAGAAGCGGTAGCAGCAGAAATGGTTGCAACGCTTTATGACAAATCTCTTGACAGTTTCAGGGCAAACGGCTGGTATCTTGCACATCATCCTCATAATTATTTTCAGAATCAATGGATTGAGAACATTTCCCATAGAACTGCCGGGTCCGTCACATATCAGCTTGACTGGAACAGCTATTATGGCGGAAATTACCTGTATTATGACACACTTAACTGGTTCGGCAATTATTTTTATAATTATCACGGCTACCGTTACAGCAGAAACATGCCGATGCCGGCTTCAGCTGCAAGATCCCGTTCTGTTGACTCGTTTGATGGCGACGAAACTATTGCTCTTGGCTCTGCGGCTGTGGCTGAAGAAAGAGAAGAGTCAGATAAATCGGCACCAATGAAAAAAGATAAAATGGGCATGCGGGGAGCTGGCGGATTGATTGATACAAGAGCTGGTGAACAAAGCAAAAACCTTGATCAAGGCGGATCTCCCGATAAAGCAAATGCTCCTGAAACACAGGTGCAAATCCGCAAAAACATGAATGAAACCGCATTCTTCTTCCCGATGCTCAATACAAACGATAAAGGGGAAGTGATCATTTCTTTCACCATTCCTGAAGCACTTACAAAATGGAAATTCATGGGGCTTGCCCACACAAAAGATCTGAAAACCGGTATAATTTCAAAGGAAACTGTCACTCAGAAAGACATCATGGTGATGCCCAATATGCCGAGATTTTTAAGAGAGGGTGATTCTGTAATTATCAGTGCAAAGATAACGAGTATGATCGATAAAGTGATAAGCGGAAAAGCTGAGCTCCGTCTTTTTGACGCAATAACCATGAAACCGGTTGATAAACTCCTAAATAACGATGCTCCCGTTCAGGATTTTGCGATAAAACCCAAAGAAAATACAGTAGTTAATTGGCCGGTTAAAGTTCCTCTCGGAGTTAGTGCCGTTACCTGGCGGATCATTGCAAAATCTGGGAATCAGGGCGATGGAGAAGAGCAAACTCTGCCGGTTTTATCAAACAGAGCCCTTGTGACGGAATCTCTGCCATTACCTTTAAAGCCGAATGAAAAAAGAGAGTTCTTGTTTAAAAAGCTAATGGATTCAAAGAGTTCTGACACACTTGTAAATCACAAGCTTACACTTGAATTTACAAGTAATCCTGTCTGGTATGCGGTTCAGGCGTTGCCGTATCTGATGGAGTATCCTTACGAATGTGCTGAGCAGATATTTTCAAGATTTTATGCAAATTCTCTTGCAAGTCACATTGCAAATTCAAATCCCAACATTAAAAAAGTGTTCGATCAGTGGAAAAACACAGATGCATTGCTTTCAAATCTTCAGAAAAATGAAGAGCTTAAAAGCGTTCTGCTTGCTGAAACTCCGTGGGTTCTGGATGCACAGAACGAAGAACAGAATAAAAAAAGAGTTGCACTTCTTTTTGATCTGAACAGGATGGGGAATGAACTTGACTCTGCGCTGAAAAAACTAAGAAAATTACAGGGTTACAACGGCGGCTGGCCATGGTTTCAGGGGTTACCTGAAAGCAGATATATCACTCAGCACATCGTTTCAGGTCTTGGAAAGCTTAGAAACCTTAAAGTCAAAGAAGCAGATCCGTCAATGGACATGGCAAAAAAGGGGGTGCTGTTCGTTGATAATGAAATGAGAAAGAGCTATGACTGGCTGAAGAAAAACCATGTGGATATGAGCAAAAAACTCATTGGTTCCATGGAGATACACTATCTTTACACAAGAAGCTTTTTTACTGATGTGCCGGTTCAGAAACAGAATCTTGAGGCATATAATTACTGGATATCCCAGGCAGAAAAATACTGGCTTGGCGAAACTCCATATATGTCTGCAATGATAGCGGCGGCTCTCTGGCGGCTTGACAGAAAAGATGCTCCAAAAAAGATCATTGCATCATTAAGAGAGAGAGCTATTTATCACGATGAGCTTGGAATGTATTTCAAGGAAAACATGGGCGGATATTACTGGTATCAGTTCCCGATCGAAACTCAGGCAGTAATTATTGAAGCATTTCAGGAAGTTACAAAAGACATCAAAACAGTTGACGACCTCAAGACATGGCTTATAAAAATGAAACAGGTTCAAAGTTGGAAAACGACAAAAGCGACTGTTGATGCAATTTATGCCCTGTTGATAGGGGGAAGCGACTGGCTCAAAAACAATAAAAATGCTGAGATAACTCTTGGAAATATCAAAGTTGATCCGGCAAAAATGGGAGCAAAAACCGAAGCAGGGACCGGTTATTTCAAAGTTGCGTGGAACGGAAGCGATGTGAAACCTGAAATGGGAAAAGTGACTGTTATAAACCCCAATTCAAATCCGGCATGGGGAGCGGTTTACTGGCAGTATTTTGAACAGCTTGACAAAATTACTCCGGCTGAAACACCACTTAAGCTTGAAAAGAAAATATTCAAGGAAATTCAGACAGATAAAGGTCCGAAACTTGAACCCGTGAGCAACAATTCGCTCCTTAGCCCCGGAGATCGTCTCAAAGTGAGGATCGTTTTAAGAACTGACCGTGACATGGAATTCATCCACATGAAAGATATGAGAGCCGCAGGAACAGAACCCGAAAATGTCCTTTCCAGACACAAATATCAGGACGGACTCTGGTATTACGAATCAACAAAAGATGTCTCAACCGACTTCTTCATCGAACGGCTCAACAAAGGAACTTATGTCTTTGAATACCCTCTTCGAGTCAACCTCAAAGGAAATTTTTCCGCCGGAATCACAACGATCCAGTGCATGTATGCCCCTGAATTTACTGCCCATTCTGAAGGAATCAGAGTTGAGGTGAAGTGAATAATTTACAGATTCCATTCAACTCTTTTTAGTCTGTCAGAGATAGTTTTCAATGTTTCAATCAAAAAAATATCTTCGGGAAAGTCACCAGTTACAAGATCT
>ENA-UPXM01001170-UPXM01001170.1-activated-sludge-metagenome-genome-assembly--contig:-NODE-1170-length-34940-cov-38.928881_pt1 | contig 34940 bp, 28 predicted proteins | sample MGYA00238178_ERZ772708 | MGnify/ENA primary metagenome ERZ772708 (study PRJEB29002, sample SAMN05720212) | activated sludge metagenome | isolation source: anaerobic digester from wastewater... | reverse complement strand
TTTATTAGCTTCTTTCTTTGCCATTATTCGCTCCTACCTTAGATTTCGACCGGAATCGGTTGCTGGGCGCTTTGCTTATGCTCGGCACCGGCATAGACACGCATGTTGGTGAACAACTTGCGGCCAAGCGGACCCTTGGGCAGCATCCCTTTGACTGCGTGCTCCATCGGGAACGTCGGCTTGCGCTTGATCATCTCGGCATAGCTGGTTTTGCGCAGTCCGCCGGGGAAGCCCGAGTGGCTGTAGTACATCTTGTCGTTGTACTTGTTTCCGGTAAGAATCGCTTTTTCAGCGTTGATGATGATCACATAATCACCAAGGTCGTGGAGGGGGGCGTACTCGGCTTTGTTCTTTCCCCGGAGAATGCGTGCCGCGGCTACCGCCACTCTGCCAAGCTCCTTTCCCTCTGCATCAATCAGATACCATTTCTTCTGAATCGTCAGCGGTTTCACAAAAATAGTTTTCATCTATTCATCCTGCTCTGCAAGGGTTTCCTTGCCTGTAATTAATGATGCAGGTTCCTGCATCGTCATGGCCTTTCCGGAAGAAGAAGAAACCGGCCGGCTGATGAGCAAATCAGCAAAGGTCTCCCCGCTCGCCGATCACCGCATCCGGCCAAGGCTTCGGTCCTGGACAACTCCTCGGGAAAGGCAGGTTAGGAAGGAGCGCACCATCGTGCTCCGACAAGGTCCAAAGCATCCTTGAAAAGAATCGAATATGATCGGGTTCTTCACAGCGTAACGCCATATCTGGTAAAAAATCCACGCCCCGAAGGGCGGACAACGGTAAGCATTGTATAATCTTCCGCCCAATCGTGTCTAGCCTTATTCACCACCAATACGATCAAGGGCGGCAAAGCGGCTCAGGTAGCTGGCTTTCTTTCCGGTGGCGAAGACGACGTCGATCACCTCCCGTTCCCCTTCACCCCGAAGAGCGACCACTTCCCCCTCCCCATATGCATCGCTGTACACCTTCTGGCCGACGGGAAACAGGGGGGCATCCCCCTGTTGCTCATGCCTCACCTCGAACTGTTTCGCGCCGGGGCCGAATCCTTGACGGATCATGCTCGAACCGCTGCTCCCCCATCCGGACGATTCCCTCCTCGTAAACGAGTTGTACCCCCCCAAAGAAGGAGATCCTTCAACCCGGATCAGAGCGGGATCGATATCGGCGATGAAGCGACTTGGGTGTTGGAACGTGGTGCGTCCCCAGATCTTCCGGACCCTCGAGGAGAAGAGATAGAGCTCGTTCCGAGCCCGGGTGACCGCAACGTAGAAGATTCGCCGCTCCTCCTGAATATCCTCGTCCCCTTCATTTTGACGGCCGGGAAAGAGCCCTTCCTCCAAGCCGGTGACGAACACCCGATCGAACTCCAAACCCTTGGTGTTGTGCATCGTAATGAGGGTCACCCCTTCCTTGTCTCGAGGATCGTCCGTTCCAAGGGTGGTTCGATCGAGAGTCAGCTGCTCCAGGAATGCGACAAGTCCGTCAAACGAGGACTCATACGCCGAAAGGGCGTTTACCAGCGCTTCGAGGTTGCCGGCCTTCGCTGTGGTGTTGAGGTAGTCCTGTTCCTGATAATGCTCGTAGAGACCCGACTCGCGGATCAGGAACGTCACCCCGTCCACCAGATTTCCATCGACAATGAGCTTTCGGCCTTCATCAATGAGGCGAATCGCGAGCTCGGCTCCCTGGGCGGCTTTAGGGGAAAGCATCCGGTTTTTGACCGCCAAGGCGGCAGCCCGCAGAAGATCCCCATCCGTCTGTGGAGCGAAGCCGATGATCTTGTCGACACTGCCGGGGCCGATCCCCCGAGCGGGTTTGTTGATGATTCTTCGGAAGGAGACTTCGTCCTTCGGGTTCGTCAACAGGTATAGAAGAGCCAAGGCGTCCTTCACTTCTTCCCGTTCGTAGAATTGAAGAGCTCCCACCACTTTGTAGGGAATCCCATATCGTTTAAACGTCGTTTCGAAAGGAACGCTCTGGGCGTTGGTTCGATAGAGCACCGCGCTGCCGTTGTAGTTATGGTCTTCCCGAAGAAGCGTGACGATCCTGCGAGCCTCATCCTCTTCATCGTGCACATAGAAGAGCTTGGGCTTCCGTCCACCCTTTCTGGCGCTCCAAAGGTTCTTATCGTGCCGATCGGCATTCTTGGAGATGATGCTGTTGGCCACATCCAAAATCTGAGTGGTCGAACGGTAGTTCTGCTCCAGTTTGATCGTTCTTGCTTTTGGAAACGAGGAGGCGAAGGTAAGGATGTTCTTCACTTCCGCCCCCCGGAACCGATAGATCGACTGGTCGTCATCGCCGACGACCCCGACGAAGGTCTCGGGACCGACAAGGAGCTTCAACAGAAGAAACTGGGCGGTGTTGGAGTCCTGATACTCGTCGACCATAATCATCTCGAAGCGGGAGTGGACCCACTGTCGCACATGGGGCGCATCTCGGAGCAACTCGATTGAGCGCCCGATCAGATCGGCGAAATCAAGGTTTCCCACCGCTCGGAGCTTTTCTTCATACCGTTCGTACATCTGCTTGAAGAGCAGATCGGCTTGAAAGCCCTTCATCGCTTCACCGGGGGAGAGCATCCGGTCCTTGGCGTAGCTGATTCGCTTCATGACCGGTTCAAGCTCGCGTTTTTTGTAGGAAGGATAGATTGAGGCGAGCAGTGAAAGCGAATCGGCATCATCATAAATCGTGAAATTATTCTCCAGACCGATCTCGCTTCCGAATCTCCTTAAGAGCCATGCACCGAAGGAGTGAAACGTCCGGATATTGCAATCCTTCACATCCGGGTTGTCCGGGAGCAGCGCTTCGACCCGCTCTTTCATCTCGGTTGCCGCTTTGTTGGTGAACGTAACGGCGAGAATCCTGTAGGGGGGGATCTTCAACGCCTCGATCGCATAAGCGATCTTGGTGGTGATCACCCGGGTCTTTCCGCTTCCCGCCCCGGCCAGCATCAAGAGCGGTCGGCTGTTTTCAAGCACCGCCTCCCGTTGGGGTTCGTTCAGTTGCTTCAAGTATGTTTCAATGGGAGCCATCATATCCTCCATAGAGGGGAACCGCCTCGAAGTCGATGCCGTTTACGCGGGTTATCCCGCAGCGGACCACCGTTCCCGGTACCAAATCTCGGGCCAACACGACGGTCAGGCCGTCCACCTCGGGCGCCTGGGCGTAGGTTCGGCCGATATAGAGCTCCTCGCCCTCGACATGCTCTTCGATGAGCACGTCGATCTTTCGGCCGACAAAGGTCTTCAAGCGCGCTTGGGTGATGGAGAGCTGAAGTGCTTCAAGCTCCTGTTGAAACCTACGCGCTTTGGAAGCGAGTTTCCTGTGGGCTCGTTCATTCGTCAATTCGGCGGCTTTCGTGCCCTCCTCCAGCGAATAAACGAACGAGCCGACCCAATCAAGCTGCGCCTGAATGAGGAAATCCATCACTTCCGCAAACGAATCCTCATCCTCGCCGGGATAGCCGAGCAGGATCGTCGAGCGGATCACCGCTTCGGGGAGCACCTCCCTGATCTTTTGAATCAACGCAAGGTGTGACGCCTTCGTTCCCCTTCTTCCCATCGACCGAAGAATGCTCTCCTTTGCATGCTGGAACGGGATGTCGAAGTACGGAAGGATCTTCGGATGGTTCCGAATGAACTCCAACAGCTCCATGGGAAACGTGTCGGGGTGGATATACAGCAGACGGATAACGAAATCCCCCTCCACCTCGACAATCCGTTTAAGCAGAGCCATGAAATGTGCATCCGCTTCCTTCAGATCCCTTCCCCAGGAGGCCAGATCCTGGCCGATGAGATTGATCTCCTTGACTCCCCGGGCAATGAGGGAGGTGACCTCCTCAAGGATGATCGCCATCGGTTTGGAACGCAGGGAACCGCGGATGATGGGAATGGCGCAGTAGGAGCAGCGATGGTTGCACCCCTCGCTGATCTTCACATACGCGCTTCCGTCGAATGAGAGCAACCGACTTCGTTTATAGACATCTTCAAAGCTGTTTGCCGGATACTCCGGAGTGGAGACGACCCGCTCGCCTGAAAAGACCTGCCCGACCACCTCGGGCAGCTTTGAAAGATCGCGGTTGCCGAAGATCGCCGATGCCTCCGTCAATTCCGCCGACAGTTCATCGGCGTACCGCTGAGCCATGCAGCCGCTGAAGATGATCTTTGCTTCGGGATTGCTCCCGTACAGGTCGAAAAAGGAGTCGATCGCCTCAGCCCGGGCGGATTCGATGAAGCCGCAGGTGTTGACGATGATCAAATCGGCGGCGGCCGGATCCTCCGTTCGGGAGAACTCATCCTGTAAAAGGGTGAGCATTACTTCGGCATCCACCTGATTCTTCGAGCATCCCAGATTTTCCAGATATACGGTCTTCATCACGTTTCAGAACTCTACCCAAGGGAGAAAGCATTGTCCAGCCATGGGGAAACGGGGTTTTCTCAATTCTTGCCAAACTATCCTTCTTGGTATAGTATCAACAAGACCGCTTGTCGGAAGACATTGATCTCCGACGGTTCTTCTCGAATACGAGGCATTGCATGACGAAATATATTGTTAACAGGCTCTTAGGGATGATCCCCACGCTCTTCATCATCATCACCCTAAGCTTCTTCATAGTCCGGATCGCTCCCGGAGGACCCCTTTCCGCCGAACGAAACCTCACCGACGTCGTCCGACGGAACATCGAGGCGAAATATCACCTCGACGAACCGCTGATCAAGCAATATGGACGATATATGTTCGACATCATGAGAGGAGACCTCGGCCCCTCCTTCAAGTACAAGGACTACGATGTAAACTATTACATCTTCACCAGCCTTCCCAAATCGATCGTTCTGGGGTTGTGGGCGATGCTCATCAGCGTAACGATCGGAATGGGAATCGGTATCATCGCCGCGGTGCGGCAAAACTCCTGGATCGATTATCTCTCGATGGGGTTGGCGGTCATCGGAATCAGCGTCCCGCTCTTCGTCATCGCTCCGGTTCTGCAGCTCATTTTCGCGGTAAAGCTCAAATGGCTTCCGACCAGCGGATGGTACACCACCGGCGAAGGGTATCTGACGATCATCCTTCCGGCGGTCTCGCTGAGCTTTGAATACTTCGCCAACATCGCCCGCCTCACCCGCTCGTCGATGCTGGAAACGCTCCGAAGCGACTACATCCGGACCGCAAAAGCAAAAGGGATGAAGCGCTCAGCGATCATCTTCAAGCACGCGATGAAGGGAGCCTTATTGCCCGTCGTCAGCTACCTCGGCCCCGCGTTTGCCGGAATCATCACCGGAAGCGTCGTCGTCGAACAGATCTTCCGGGTTCCGGGCTTGGGAAAATTCTTCGTTCAATCCTCATTCAACCGGGACTACACCCTCATCGTCGGCGTAGTCATCGTCTATTCGGTCATCTTGATCGTCATGAACTTCATCGTCGACATCATCTATGCCCAGCTTGATCCGCGGATCACCTACAAGTAGAGGAGATCGAGATGAAGAACGTGGTAACAACGAATGAATTCAATCAGGTGGTCGAAGGTAACAGCCTCGGAAAGGATGCCTGGAGACGGTTGAAAAAAAACAAGATGGCGGTCGTCGGAATGATTATCGTCATCCTCTACTCGATCCTTGCCGCCACGGCTCCCCTTCTTCCGATCCATCCCTATGACCAGATCATTCTCGACCATCAGCATCTGCGCCCTTCGCTGACCCGGAAAGCCGGCGAAATCATGATGGAAAACCGCCTCAAGGATCTCTATTTCAAGGCATGGCGGAGCGGCGAGCTTGTAGTAACGGAAGCACAGAGCGCCCAGATCAGGAAGTGGATTGCCGCCAATGATACAAACAAGGTCTGGAACTTCGTCCTTAAAGAGGGGGAAGCCCAACGGGAAGCGGGCACCTTCACCTTCAATGCCGCCGATCAGCGGGTCATCACCCGTCTTCAAGACAAGATCGACACCGAGTTCCTGATCAACGTCACCAAAATCACCTTCAGTGAAGAAAAAAACGGCAAACGGCAGGACCTCAGCAAGATGAGCTATGAGGAGATCTCCCAAATCTACGCCGATTTGTCGAAAACGGATATCGAAGCCGTCAAAGCTCAGACTCTTACCGAAGTGACCAGCCAGCTGATGAACACCCTCAAGAGCGCCACCCCCGGACTGAGCGCCGAGGAATATGAGGTGAATCTGGAGCTGGAGCTTCAGACGATCGGCGAGAGCGGGATTGCCAAGCTTGGAAAGACGAACCTCCTTGGAAAAATCTCCACCACGATCACCCGTCAGGCGGATCGTGATTTGAAGCAGGAGATCAAAGAGGGGCTTGCAGTCTTCCCTGTGGAGCGGATCATCGACGTCAACGAGCAGCTTCAGGCGAAAGTGACGGCGACGAAGAAGCATGAGCGGATGTATTACCTTGGAACCGACTACAGCGGGCGGGACATGCTCAGCCGAATCATCTACGGCAGTCAGGTGTCCATTGCGATCGGATTGGTCGGGACGCTCACCAGTGTGCTGATCGGGATCATCCTCGGCGCGGTCGCCGGGTATGTCGGCGGCAAGGTCGATTACATCCTGATGCGGATCGTCGATATCATGTACGGCCTGCCGTACATGCTCCTCGTCATCATCTTCATGGCGATTTTCGGACGAAACATCCTCAACCTCTTCGGGGCCCTCGCCCTCGTCTCCTGGCTGACGATCGCCCGGATGGTCCGCGGACAGGTGATGAGCCTGAAGAACAGCGAGTACGTTGAAGCCGCAAGGTCCATGGGCGGATCGACCGCCCGCATCATTCTCAAGCATATGATTCCCAACTCGCTAAGCGTAATCATCGTGTATTCCACCCTCCGCGTTCCCGCCTTCATCATGCAGGAGTCGTTTCTTTCCTTTCTGGGTCTCGGAGTCCAAGCCCCGTTCGCTTCGTGGGGTTCGCTCGTCGGCGACGCGGTCGACGGGATGACCCTCTATCCGTGGCGCCTGATTTTCCCCGCGATCGCTATGACCCTCTTTTTGTTCGCTATGAACTTCTTCGGAGACGGCCTGCGCGACGCGTTCGACCCGCAATCAAAGAATGAGCTGTAGGAGTATGATGGCATGAGTCCAGTCAACGATAGAGAGGTGGTCTTAGACGTTCAAAACCTCAAAACATATTTCAAGACCGACGCCGGCATCGTCAAGGCGGTCGACGGGGTCTCCTTCACCCTGCACAAAGGACAAACTCTGGGAATCGTCGGTGAGAGCGGCTGCGGAAAGAGTGTAACGAATCTTTCGATCATGCGTCTGATTCCCTCTCCTCCGGGAAAGGTGGTCGGCGGAGAGGCGATCTTCGAGGGGACGGACATCCTTGCTCTGGATGAGAAAGAGATGCGCACGATCCGGGGCAACAAGATTTCCATGATCTTCCAGGACCCGATGACAAGCCTGAATCCCTTTTTGAGAATTTCAACGCAGATGATCGAAACGATCCGCCTCCATACGAAGGGCATCAGCAAAAAAGAAGCGCTTGAGCGCTCCATCGAAATGCTCAAGCTCGTGGGAATACCGTCGGCGGAGCAGCGGGTTCACGCTTATCCTCATCAGTTCTCCGGCGGTATGCGCCAGCGGGTGATGATCGCGATGGCGCTTTCCTGCAATGCGGAGATCCTCATCGCCGACGAGCCGACCACGGCGTTGGATGTAACGATTCAGGCTCAGATTCTCGAACTCATCCAGAATCTGAGCAAAAAAATGGGCACCAGCGTCATCATCATCACCCACGACCTGGGCGTCGTGGCCGGAATGTGTGATGAAGTGTGCGTGATGTACGCCGGGAGAATCGTGGAGAAAGCGGAAACGGAAAAGCTCTACGCGTTCCCCGCCCACCCCTACACCGAAGGCCTGATCAGAAGCGTTCCCCGGATGGACACTACGAAGAAAGGCCAGCGGCTCTATTCGATCGAAGGCCAGCCGCCAAACGTGATCGACCTTCCCCCTTGCTGTCCCTTCCATCCCCGTTGTCCGAAGGCGATGGATGTGTGCCGCGCATCATATGCGCCGATCACCGACCTCGGCGGGGGGCACGAGGTCGCCTGCTGGCTCTATAACAGTGAAGAAGAGAAGGCTGCAGCCTTGAAGGAGGTGCAAGCATGAAACAGCCTATTCTCCAAGTCCGAGATCTGAAGCAGCATTTTCCGATTACTTCGGGAATGATCCTCCAACGCCAGGTCGGAGCGATCCGGGCGGTCGACGGCATCTCCTTCGATGTGTTTGAAGGGGAAACTCTGGGAATCGTCGGAGAGTCGGGGTGCGGAAAATCCACTGCGGTCCGCTCGATCAGTCAGCTCTATAAGCCGACCGGCGGCTCGGTGATCTTCAACGGAATCGAATTGACCACCGCCGATCCCAAAACGATGCTCACCGCCCGGCGGGATATCCAGATGATCTTTCAGGATCCCTATGCATCGTTGAACCCCCGGATGACGGTGCGTTCGATCATCGCCGAGCCTTTGGTAATCTATAACCGCCGGAAGCTGCTTGATCCGCCGCTTTCCAAGCTTGAGATCGAACACCGGGTCGAAGAACTGATGGAACGGGTCGGTCTTTCAAAGGTGTTCAAGAACCGCTACCCCCACGAGTTCAGCGGCGGGCAGCGCCAGAGAATCGGAATCGCTCGAGCCCTTGCGCTCAAGCCGAAGATCATTCTGGCGGATGAGCCGGTCTCCGCTCTGGACGTCTCGATCCAGTCGCAAATCCTCAATCTGCTCAGCGACCTGCAGAAAGAGTTCAACCTGACCTATATCTTCATCGCCCACGACCTCGCCGTCATCCAGCATATCTCCACCCGGGTTGCCGTGATGTACCTTGGGAAGATCGTGGAGATCAGCGAAGCGGTGAGGCTCTATGACAACCCCCTGCACCCCTACACCACGGCGCTCCTGAGCGCCGCCCCGATCCCCGATCCCGTCGTCGAGCGGAATCGGCAGCGGATCATCCTGACCGGAGATGTACCCTCCCCCGACAGGGAGCGCTTCGGCTGCTACTTCTACGACCGCTGTCCGAAGCGGATGCCCTGGTGCTCAAACCACATTCCGCCGATGTTCAAACAGGGAGAAAACCACGAAGTGGCATGCTGGTTGTATGATAAGACGAGAGATTATCAAGACGTCTCGATGGAAGAAGCCGAGGCGGATGCCGCCAAGACAAACCCGTAATCATTTACAGGTCTTTCATCCTAAGCGGCAGATCAACATCCCTTGGCCGATCGATTTTGGCAGGAAGCTCGGTAAAGATGGCAATCCGGTCAAACGCGGCTTCGATCCGCCCGCTGGAGGAGCGTTCGGGGATCACCTGAACGGTTTTTTGGCGCTCATCAGTCAGGATGATCGAAAACACCACCACCGCCTTCTGGCGGCGCTTGGGCAGGATCTTCCCGTCCAAAGCGGATCCTTTGATGAAATGGGAGAGATCGAGGCGCACGACCTCATCGAAGCGGAAGGACTCCCGCCTCACCCACGGCCCGATCCCCCACCACGAACCGATCGTTCGATTGCCCACATCAAAGGTCCAGCCGTCGCGATAGAGGACTCCGATCGTTGTGACAATCAGAAGCAGGACGATGTGGATCATCGACCGAATGGAAACACCTTCACCAATGTTGAGAACCAATCCCCACAGTAAAAACAGGGTGATCAGAAGGAACACCATCCGTACACGCTTTTTCAACGTATAGACGATCGCCGAATTTTTTTGATAGACTGCATAGTGTAGCATGAGGTACTCCGTCTCAAGTATACCGATATTAAACCCTTTGTTAAGGCTTGTTTATGCGCTGATTTGCATATCCATACACCAAAAGCATGCCATCCTCTATGCTTTTTCCTTGATTCATGATTAAATGAGGATTAAGCTTCATGGTATCGAATAGTGAATACCCTAACGATGATAAGGAGAGATGTTTATGAAGAAGTTTCTTGTGATTACTTTATCTATCCTGCTTGTCGGAGCGCTCTTTATTTCCTGTGGAGGAAAGAAGGAAGCTCCTGCAGCAGCAGCACCGGCAGCCGCTCCTGCAGCACCGGCCCCGGCAGCACCCGCAGCACCGGCCCCGGCAGCACCCGCAGCACCGGCCCCCGCTCCGGCCAAGCCGGTAGCAGCAGCACCGGTTGATGAGGTTGTCTTCAGACTTACCAACGGCGCCGAGCCCGAGTCCCTCGATCCGGCTCTTGTTCAGGGTGTTCCCGAGCACCGGATCTACATGGCGATCTTCGAAGGCCTCGTTGCCATGGATCCCAAGACCGGTAATGCGATCCCCGGCGTTGCTGAAAGCTGGACGGGCAATGAAGACGGCACCCAGTGGACCTTCAAGCTGCGCAAGAACGCAGTCTGGTCCGATGGCAAGGCGATCACCGCCCACGATGTCGTCTGGTCCTGGCTGAGGATCCTCGATCCCGCAACCGGCGGACCGTACGCCTGGTTCCCGGCGATGTTCCTCGTTGGAGCCGAAGAGTACAACGCAGGGCTTGCCCCGGCGAGCGCCGTCGGAATCCGCGCTCTGGATGACTATACCTTCCAGATGGACCTCCTCGGACCGCTTCCGTACGCAATCGACGCGCTGACCCACTACAGCTTCGCGATCATGCCCAAGCACGCGATAGAGAAGCACGGCGCAGCGTGGACCGAGCCGGCGAACTTCGTTGGCAACGGACCCTTCATCCTTGCCGACCGCGTTCCCCAGACCTCGATTACCGTCACGAAGAGCCCGACCTATTGGGACAAAGCCAATGTGAGACTGGACAAGGTCATCTTCTACTCCAGCGATTCGGACACCACGAACTACAATATGTACCTCAACGGTGAGACCGACTGGGCGACCAACGTACCGACCGACCAGATCGCAGCGGCCGAGATGCGGGACGACTTCCACAAGTCTCCGCAGCTTGCCACCTACTACTACGTCTTCCAGACCGAGAAGGCTCCTTTGGACAACCCCCTTGTCCGGAAGGCTCTCGCCTATTCGGTCGACCGCGAAGCGCTGATTGAAGGCATCACCAAGGCCGGACAGATCCCCGCTTGGGGTATCGTCCCGGATATGGCCGGCTACAAAGCGCTTGAGTTCCCGTTCGATTCGATGGACGAGGCGGTTGAACAGGCCCAGAAGTGGCTTGCTCAAGCCGGATATCCCAACGGTGCCGGTTTCCCGACCGTTTCAATCCTCTACAACACGAGCGAAGGACACAAGCAGATCGGCGAGTTCATCCAGCAGGAGTGGAAGAAGAACCTCGGAATCAACGTCGTTCTTGAGAACCAGGAGTGGGGAACCTACCTGAACAGCCGAAACGTCGGAGACTTCCAGATCTCCCGCGCCGGATGGGTTGGCGACTATCAGGATCCGAACACCTTCCTCGACATGTTCATCACGGGAACAGCGATGAACGGCGGCCAGTACTCCAACGAGGTGTATGACATCCTCATCAACGAGGCTGCCCGAATCGACAATCCCGCCGACCGCTTCGGAGTTCTCAGAACCGCTGAAGACATCATGATCAACGAAGATCAGGCTCTGATGAACCTCTACTACTACGTCACCTTGAACATGATCGACACGAACAAGTGGGGCGGCTGGTACGGCAACACGATGGACTACCACCCGGTAAAGGATATCTACCTCAAGTAGATTCGACCAAAATGTGATCATCCCCCCGGCACCCGTCGGGGGGTTTCTTTAAACTGGAAATTGTATAGCCGATTCGCTATAGTGGACTAATGAACTATTACGATCTGAGAAGCGACACGGTCACCAAGCCGACCCCGGAAATGCGAAAAGCGATTGCTGAAGCGGAGGTTGGCGATGATGTATATCGGGAAGACCCGACCACCACGAAACTTGAAGCGTTGGCTGCCGAACTGACCGGCAAAGAAGCGGCATTGCTCCTCACCTCCGGCTCAATGGGCAATCTGGTCGCCCTCTACATCAACGGTGGAAGAGGCAATGAAGCATTGCTCTCATCCAACAGCCATATCATCCACCACGAGGTCGGCTCCGTCTCGGCGATCGCCGGCGTCCTTCCCATTGCCATTGAAGCCCCGAGGGGAATCCTCAGTGCCGATCTGCTTCAAGGGAAGGTGAAGCGAGGGATGTATGATATGGCCACCACTACCCTGGTCAGCGTCGAAAACACGATCGGCGGGTACTGCTACCCGATTGAAAACCTTGCCGGAATTCAGCGATTTGCAAAAAAGAACAATCTTGCCGTCCATATGGACGGGGCCCGAATCTTCAACGCCCACATTGCGACGGGGATCTCCGTGAAAGAATACGCAGCGCATGCGGATACGATCACGTTCTGCCTCTCCAAAGGGCTCGGCGCTCCGATCGGGAGCATCATCTGCGGGACGAAGGAATTCATCGATCGGGCGCTTACGGTCAGAAAGATGCTCGGCGGCGGCATGAGGCAGACCGGCATCATTGCAGCCGGAGGCTTATATGCCCTGAACCACCACGTCAAGCGGCTCAAAGACGATCATCTCCACGCCCGGGCGATCGCCGAGGCGCTCGTTGATGCAGGCTGGGCGGATGTCGATCTTGAAGGAGTCCAAACCAACATCATCTTCTTCACCGTTCCCGGCATTCCCGGTTCGGCCGTTCTTTCCCAACTGAAGAAGATCGGTATTCTGGCGAACACCGAAGGCGATACCGTCCGCCTGGTCACGAATCTGGGGATCGACGATGAAGACACCGTCGAGATCTGTGCTCGATTGAAATCCTTTGAACCGGAGGCTGCGGAATGAACCACACGATTCTCTGTTTTAGCGGAACGGGCAACAGCTACCACGTGGCGAACAGGCTCAGAATATCCTTTGAAAACGCCCGCATTGTCATGATTCCGGATCTGATGGACGATTCGACCGTTGAACTCACCGAAGCGGTCGGATTGGTGTTTCCCACGTATTTCTTTTTGCCTCCGGCGACCGTTGTCGAGTTCATCGAAACGGTTCTTCCCAAGCTCGACCTTTCCCCCGTTCAGTACTTCTACGTCGTCACCACTAAAAACCTCTTCGGCGGATGGGCCCATTCAATTGCGGAAATCCTCCTTCGAGACCGGGGAGTCGCCCTCAGTTACGCCTCTTCGGTTCGATTTCCCAACACCTACATCCCCCTCTTCACCGCACCCAATATCATGCAGATCGAATTCTACTACAAACACGCCGAACGGAAGATTCTGAAGATCGCTCAGGAGATAAGAAAAGAAACGATTCGGCCGCCCTTCCGGCCGCCGTTCACCCGCTACATGCTGGAAGAAAGAATGGGCCGGCGCTTTGAAAAAGTCAAAAAAAGCGCCCAAGCTTCATTCGTGGTTACCTCTAAGTGTGATGGATGTGAATTCTGCTACCGGATCTGTCCCACAGGGAACATCGAGATGGTCTACGGAAAGCCGATATTCCGCCTCAACTGCACCGGATGCCTGGGATGCTACCATCGCTGCCCCCGGGAAGCGATCACCTTCAACCGCCGGGTTTCCACCGGCCATTACCCGAACCATGAAGCGCACTTTGATAAGGAATATCGTGAATGAACTTTGATACGATGATCGATCGCCGTTCAACGCTATCGGTGAAATGGGATCCTTCGGCGATCACCAACATCTGCAGCAACCCCGACGCCGAACCGTTTTGGGTTGCCGACATGGACTTTACCGTTCCGCCTGAGGCTCATGCCGAAGCGAAAGCCCTTGCCGAGCACGGAATCTTCGGCTATCCCGTCGCCACCGATCAAAAGACGGTCTTCATGTCCTTCGTCAAAGCCCGGCACGGGATGATGATCGATGAGGATGAACTATCGATCTCCCAAGGAATCCTCTCTTCGATTTCCCTCTCGGTGGAGCTTTTTTCCAAGGAGGGGGACGGAGTCGTCGTACCGCTTCCCGCCTACGCTCCGTTTCTGCGGATCGTCAAGCTCCACAACCGGACGTTGATCCCCTGGCCGATGATATATGACACCGATCGACACGTCTTCACCCTCGATTGGGCATCCTTGGACACGGTCATCGACCGGGCCAAACTGCTCATCTTCTGCTCCCCGCACAATCCGACCGGCATCGTGTTCAGCGAAGAGGAGCTCATCCGGGTTGCGGAAATCTGCAAAGCCCGGGATGTCCTCATCATCAGTGATGAGATCCATGCCGACCTTTCCTTCAAATCATTTGTGAGCGTCCACACCGTCGCCAAGGAGCTTGAAGCAAAAGCAATAACGTGCATGGCTCCCTCGAAGACGTTCAACATCGCCGGCGAGCACTATTCCGTTACCCTCTTTACCGATTCTTTTATGAAACAAGCCTTCGAAAAACGCCTGCAGCAGCTCTGGATGTTCCGTCCGGCAAGCTATGTCACCGCTCTGGCTCGAGTCTCCTATGAGAAGGGGCTGCCCTGGCTTGAGGAGCTTGTCACCTACCTGAAAGACAACGCCGTGTTCATCAGCGACTACTTCGCCCGGCATCTTCCCGAGCTGACCTTCCTCGAACCCGAGGCGTCGTTCATCGGCCTGATCGATGCCGGCAGGATCATGAAGCTCATCGAGGCGGATGCCAAGGCCAATCCCGATCTGTACGATCCCGCCGCCAGCCCGGACGGCAGCATGCTCTCCCGTTTTCTGGGGCAACGGGCCCGGGTCGCCTGCAACGCGGGAACGTGGTTCGGCGGACAGGAGTACGCTTCCTTTATCCGGTTCAACTTCGCGACCCAGCGGGCACGGATCGAAGCCGCCTTGGATCGGATCAAGACAGCGATCCGCTTCCTGAAGGAAACCTATCCGCCACCTGGCGGGCAAGATGCTCGATAAAATGGGAGTTGGGGTGCAAAAACCCGTCATCAAACTGGTCACGCAGCGAAAGAGACACCCCGTCCAGCACGGTGACGTTCTCATACCTTGAGGCAGCCTCCCCGAGAATCGTTCCGATCTCTTCAAAGGAACCGAGGGGTCGGATCCGATCATGATCTGCCCGGTAGAGGGGCGTCAAAAGAACGATCGGCTGATGGGGATAGAGGATTCGAAGGCAGGACAACAGCTCGTCCACATCGTCGATAAACTCACTCCTGTCCTCCCGAAGCGACCAATCGTTGGTTCCATATCCGAGCAGGATGTAATCAATCGCTTTCTCCAGCGGGACGACCATCCTCGGATTGACCAAGGTTCCCACCAGCCCTTGATTGAGCACCTCCATCTCCAGGATCGAACCCAACCGGGTGCACAATCCCTCGCTGCCGTGGTGAACCCCCACCCCCTGGATGATCGAGTCTCCGAGACAGAGCAGCGTCCCGGTGTTCCGCTCGACCGGTTCGACCGAGCCCTCGAGAATCCATCCCACCTCGTGGTGGTTCGGAAGATGGATCGTGATCTCTTCGCCTTCGGTGAAGCGGATGACTCCGTTTCTGAGGGGATTGTGGAAGAGCATCCCGTCCACTTCGATGTCGAGCGTTTCGCTCAGGTTGAGCGGCCTCCCATACCGCCGGGCGAAATCGATCTGGCCGGGCCTTGAACGAAGCGAAGCGGGAAAGCGTTTGAGGGTCAGCGTCGCCGGTCCGGTTCGAAGGAACCGAAGCTGGACGGAGGCGCTCGTCTTTCCCATCGCCTGATAGAGGGCATGCCTCCCCAGCTCTTTTGCAACGGAGGGTGAAAACCTCCGGGCGAAGAGGAGCTGATCGCGCTTCTCCACGAAGAGCGCGTTGTGCACCATCTCCTTCATCCCTGCTTCCTCCCCTGTTCCCGGTTTCGATATCCCTGAGGGGTCGTCCGATAGGTTCGCTTGAAGAGGGTGTAGAACCGATGGATGGAACCGAACCCGCACGCTTCGCTGATCTGTTCGATCGAATCGGTCGTGTGCTTCAGCAGGATCGTCGCATGGTTCAGCTTCGCTTTGGTGATCTCTTTCCAGATCGTGCTTCCGAGGATTTTCTGAAAACGGATTTCGAGCGCCCGCCGGCAGATTGTCGCATGTGAAGCCACATCGCTGGCGGTCAGGCCGCCGGTCGCCCGGGCTTTGATGAGGAGGAGCGCCTTGGAGACGTGTTCGTCGTTCTCGCTCACCAACCGGGTCGATTCCCGCTCCACCAACGCTCCCGGCTCGATGACCCGCCTGACCGCTCCTTCTACGGTTCCCGCCAACAGCTCGTCAAGCAGTCTGGATGCCTGATAGCCGATCTCGCTGCACTGAATTTGGATTGAGGAGATCGAGGGGTTCGCCAATTCACACACCAGTTGCTCATTGTCCACCCCCAGGATGACACATTCATCGGGGATCGCTATCGAAAGATGTTTCAGCTGCTGCTGGACTTTCAGCGCGGAAAGATCGTTGCAGCAAAAAAGAGCGATCGGTTTCGGCAGGGAGGTCAGCCACCTGCCGAGCTCTTCATCATCGCCGTAGAGAGCCCGCCACCACCCCAGCGGGCGGGAGAAGTGGAAGATTTCCCGTTGAACCTCCTCCTGATACCCCCTGAGGCGCTCCTTTGCCCAGATCAGGCCTTCGGCGCTGCAATAGCCGAAATGCTCGATCCCCAGCCCCTTCAGATAGGACCCCGCTCGTTTTCCGGTAAGATGATCGTCGTTGTGCACCTGAGCAAGGGTCGGCAGGCGGACCGCCGAAGCGATGTCGACGACCGGAATCCGATAGCCGCGGACCTCCTTGGCTTCCTCCTTGCTCTCGATCCGGGCAATGAGACCGTCACACTCGGAAAGATCCTCCTTGAAGGAGAACCAGGGGCCTTGACCCCGAAGGATCCAATCGCTCTTGCTTCGAGCGTATCGGACGACTCCGCCGGCGACCTCCATGTCGTAGCCATCCTGAAAACGAAGATCCAAACCGATGTGCTTCATGGATCCAGAATAGATGAATTCGCAAAACGATACAAGATATTCGTATATCAAGCATTGTATTTCCTGCCCGCTTTGATACCGTTAAGACATGAAGATGTTACAAATTCCCAAGATCGGTATGGGTACGTTCGGTTCCGACCATATTTCCGCCAACGTGATGGCCTCTTCGGTGAAGGAAGCGCTGGCGATCGGGTATCGGATGATCGACTGCGCCCGGGTGTACGACAATGAGCGGGAGATCGGAGAAGTGCTCGCGGCAAGCAAGATCAAGCGCAGCGACCTGTGGCTCACCGGCAAGGTCTGGAATGACATGCACGGGAAGGCGAACGTCATCAAGTCCGCCGAACTGAGCATGAAGGATCTTCAGACCGATTACCTTGATCTCTTCCTCGTCCACTGGCCGTTTCCCAACCATCACCCGCCCTTTGCGCATGTGGACGAGCGCAACCCCAACGCGGTTCCCTATATTCACAAGCAGTTCATGGATACGTGGAGCGGCATGGAAGAGCTCCAGCGAAAAGGAATGGTAAGACATATCGGCGTCAGCAACATGACTGAGGCGAAGCTGCGCCTGCTCCTTGGGGATTGCTCGATCCGCCCCTTCGCGGCGGAGCTGGAGCTCCATCCGACCTTCGCCCAGAAGGAGCTGCGCGCATACATGAAAGCGGAAGGGATCATTCCGATCGGCTACAGTCCGCTCGGAAGCCCCAATCGCCCCGAGCGGGACCGCACGGATGAGGACGTGGTCGACATGGAGCATCCGATCGTCGTCGAGCTTGCAAGAAAGCATGGCGTCCACCCCGCGTCGATCTGTCTGAAATGGGCATCAGGCAACGGCATCATCCCGATCCCCCTCTCCACGAAGGTGAAAAACCTGCGTTCGAACTTTGAAAGCGTCCACTCCGATCCCTTGACGGAGGAGGAATTAACGATGTTAGAGGCAGTCGATTCCAACAATCGCTTGATCAAAGGCCAGGTGTTCCTCTGGGAAGGAGCCACCTCGTGGCGGGATCTCTGGGATGAAGATGGAACGATTACAGGAGGCCAATCATGATGAAAGCGGCATTTTTACCGGGAAACTCCACCGTGGTGTTCAAGGAGGTTCCCATTCCGAAGCCCGGCTACGGCCAGGTGCTCGTCAAGACGAAAGCATCGACGATCTGCGGCAGCGACATTAGGGCGATCTACCGCGAGCACCTCGGCAAAGGCCCCGAGGGGTATCAAAACGTCATCGCCGGACACGAACCGTGCGGGCAGATCGTCGAAGTCGGCGAAGGGATGCGGCGCTTCAAAAAGGGCGATCGCGTCATCGTCTACCATATCTCGGGGTGTGGAATCTGCTATGACTGCCGGCAGGGATTCATGATCTCCTGCACAAGCCACCTTCGAGCCGCCTACGGATGGCAGCGGGACGGAGGGATGGCGCCTTACATCCTCTGTGACGAGAAGGACCTCGTGCTCCTCCCCGATGAGCTGACCTATGCCGACGGCGCCCAGGTAGCCTGCGGCTTCGGAACGGTCTATGAGGCGATCGAGAAAGTCGGCGTGTCGGGCAACGATACGGTCCTTGTCGTCGGCCTCGGGCCGGTGGGGATGGCGACCCTGATGCTTGCCAAGGCGATGGGCGCCACCAAGCTCTTCGGCATCGAAACCAACGTCGATCGGATCGAGATGTGCAGGAAACTCGGCATTCTCGACTACGGCTTCACCCCTTCACCCACCGTGGTCGCCGAGATCAAGGCGCTCACCGGCGGTCACGGCGTCGAGCGGGCATTCGACTGCTCGGCCAACAACGAAGGACGGGCGACCGCGATCCGGGCAACCCGCAAATGGGGCAAGATCGCCTTCGTCGGCGAGGGTGGCAGCGTCACCTTCAACCCGAGCGAAGATATGCTCCACGATCAGAAAACGATCTACGGCAGCTGGGTGACCTCGATCTGGAAGATGGAGGATCTGGTCGAACGCCTCGTCCGATGGAACATCCACCCCGAGGACCTCATCACCCACCGCTTCAGCCTCGACGATGCGGATAAAGCCTATGCGCTGATGGCCAGCGGGAAGTGTGGAAAAGTCTGTGTCTGCTTCGATGAAGAATTGAAATAAGCAGCTGGTTTTTACAAAGGGGGTGATGATTCACCCTCTTTTTTGCAGGGAGGAATGGGATGAGTCTGGTTCTCGGTGTCGATTTCGGAACGGCGAGCGTCCGCTCGATCGTGGTTGATCCCCATACCGGTTCGATCCTCGGTAGCGGCGAATATGCCTATCAACATACCCCCCTCTACCCCAACCCCTTCATGGTCCGCCATCATCTGGAGGATTACCGCCTCGGTCTTGAACAATCGGTCAAGGACGCAATGAAAGAGGTTGATGCCTCCCTGATTGCCGCCTTGGGCTTGTGTTCGACCGGCTCGTCGATTCTCCCCATCCTGGAAGACGGAACCGCCCTTCTGGACCTCCCCGCCCATCGAAGCAATCCAAACGCTCATATCTGGCTGTGGAAAGACCATACCCCGACCGAGGAGGCGGGCACGATCAACAGCCTCATCCACCGTTCCCATCCCAACTACCTCTCCCGGATCGGCTCGGTGTACTCCGCCGAGTGGTACTGGTCCAAGGTGCTTCACTGCCTCCACGTCGACCCCGAGCTCTTCGACGAGACGTATACGTGGATTGAAATCACCGACTACCTCCTCTTTCTCCTAAGCGGAAAGACCCATATCGACGAGGCGACCAGAAACATCTCCGCAGCGAGTCACAAGGCTCTGTATGATGAAGAGAGGGGTGGATATCCTCCCCTCTCCTTCCTTGGAGAGTTGGATGAACGGCTCATCCCCCTTGGCCGGTCTCTTCACCGCTCCGCCGTCCAGCCGTGCGACCGAAGAAGCGGAAACCTGAGCGGCGAGTGGGCGAAGCGATTGGGACTGCAGGAGGGCATCACCCTCGCCACCGGAGCGCTCGATGCCCATTTCGGAGCGCTCGGGGCGGGGGTAGGCGCCGGAACGCTGGTGAAGATCGTGGGGACTTCCTCCTGCGATCTGACGGTTGCTCCCCTGACGAGCCACTTCTCCGATACCAAGGGTCTTGGCGGAGTGGTCGAGCACTCCGTCCTTCCGGGGATGTGGGGAATCGAAGCGGGCCAAAGCGGGGTTGGAGACATCTTCGACTGGTATGTGAACACCTTCCTCGGAACCACCCATCAAGCGCTCATGGATGAGGCGGCAACGCTGAGACCCGGTCAAAGCGGTCTGTTGAGCCTTGATTGGCACCATGGGAACCGCTCGATCCTGCAGGACCAGAACCTGAGCGGCCTGATCCTCGGCCTGGACCTGTCGACCACTCCCGCCGAAGTCTACCGCGCGCTCATCGAAGCGACCGCATTCGGCTCCAAGGTGATCCTTGATCGGCTACAAGCGTGCAGCGTGCAGCTTGAAAAGGTCGTTCTTGGCGGCGGCATTCCGATGAAAAACCCCCTTCTGGTTCAGATCTATGCGGATGTCCATGAGCGGCCGATGCATCTTGCCGAATGTGAATACGCAACCGCCCTCGGCAGCGCGATCGCATCAAGCGTCGCTGCGGGCATTCATCCCTCGATCGAAGCCGCCCAAAAGGCGATCGTCCCCCCATCGACCCGGGTTGTCCATCCGAATGAGAAAGCGACGGCGGTCTACCGTCGCCTCTATCCGATCTATCGAACGCTCCATGACGGCTTCGGCGTTGCAGATGCCGCCGTCGACCTGTATCCGGTGATGAAGGAGCTCCTTGCCCTCAAGAGCGGGGGGTGAACGTCTTCACCTTGTGGAGGGTTCTAATCAGGTCGCGCCCTTCCTGCAGGGAGGCAAGCTCGCCGGTGGCCCAACTCTGGACGATCAGGTTTCCCAGCGCTGTCGCCTCGACCGGGCCGGCAAGCACCGTCAAGCCGGTGGCATCGGCGGCCCACTGGTTCAGAATCTCGTTCTTCGATCCTCCGCCGATGATGTTCAGCGAGGCAAACGAGACTCCGAGCACCCGCTCAAGATCCCCGATCGCCTCGGCGTACGCTGTGGCGAGCCCCCGGTAGATGGCGACCATGTACTGGCCTTTGTTCTTCGGCTTCTCCATCCCGTGCTCTTCGAGGTAGGCATCGATCCGGTCAACCATCAGATTGTCGTAGGTGTTGGGCTTGAGAAATCGAAGGTCGTTGACATCGATCGAACCTTGATAGGCTTCCTCTAGCAGGGTCTGTTCATCCAGTTCCTTCCAGGTCAGCTTCCCCTCCTGGCTTTCCCAGTGGCGAACGCACTCCTGTTGGATCCACATTCCCATGATGTTCTTGAGGTAGCGGATCTGCGAGTTGGCGGCAACCTCGTTGGTGAAGCCGCTTTCCATCGCCTCGACGGTGGTCAGCGGCTCGCCGAGCTCGCTGCCCAAGAGCGACCACGTCCCGCTGGAGATGTAGAGGGGCACCTGTCCCGCGATCGCGGGAACCGCCGCCACCGCGCTCGCCGTGTCGTGGGCGGCGGAGGCGATCACCACCACCTTATCCGAAGCTCCGACCTCGTGTTGGAGGTCCACCGTCAAGGGGCCGAGCACCGTCCCGCTGTCGACGATCTCCCCGAAGAGGGAGCGGTCGAAGCCGAGCTCATCGATGATCGGCCACGCCCAGTCTCGGGTTTTCGGGTTGTACAGCTGGGTGGTCGAAGCGTGGGAGCGCTCATTCTTCATCACTCCGGTCAGCCAGTAGGCAAGCAGATCCGGCAGGGCCAGATAGTGCTTCGCCGCGGCGAACACCTCCCCCCGGTCCCGCTTGTGCGCCACGAGCTGATAGATCGTGTTGAACGGCTGGAAGGCGATCCCGGTCTCCTCGAAGACCCGCTCCTTTCCTCCCAGAAGCGCGCTCACTTCCTCGATCAGGCCGTCGGTTCGCCCATCGCGATAGTGGTAGCAAAGCGAAACGAGGCTCCCGTTCCCGTCAACCAGGGCGTAATCCACGCCCCACGTGTCGATTCCAATCGAAACGATCTCATCCGGATAGCAGTCAAACGCCTTCTTCAAACCGGTCTTGATCTCCGAAAACAGTCCCTGAATGTTCCAGTAGAACTCACCGAGAATCTGATCATTGTGCGTCGTGAAGCGGTGAACCACTTCGAACTCTTCCAAATTCCCAACGAGAACCCGCCCGTTGCTTGCCCCCAAATCAATCGCGATGCGCTTCTTCATCTTTAATCCTCAATCCTCATCGTGCAATGCTCCATGAGATATGCCTCGGCTTCGGCATTCCACAGACCATTATGCTTTTTCACCAGCTCGTCCAGCTTGGCGAAGAGCGGGTATTTCTTCCCCTTCTCCGCAAAATCTTCCAACGCGGTGAGCGGGAAGTCAAGGTGTGTGTAGATCATCTTCTTTCCGCCGGGAATCTTCGGAAGGTCAATCACCGTCTGAGGAACTGAGGAAAGTCCGCCGATGTGGGTGACCATTCCGGCGGGATTGATCAAGCCCTGCTCCATCAGCTTCAACGACTCGCGCAGGTCGTCGGTGTTTCCACCGCTCGTTCCGACGATATGGGTCGAAGCGTAGTGCACGTTGTAGAAGTTGAGGCTTGCGGTAAAGTCGGTCCGCTCCGGTCCGGCAAAGAAGTTCAAGCACCCGTCCTTGGCGAGAATCGCATCCGCCTGCTCGATCAGGGCCCGAACCGGGGCCATGACGAACACGTCGTCGTACCCTTCCCCGTTGGAAAGTTCCATCAACACGCTGTCGGCATCTTCAAGATCCCGGGTGTTGAGGTAGTGCAGCTCGACCCCGTTCTTCTTCGCATGCTCGACGGTATAGAGCATGGCGGCTCGATCGAGGCGCTCCTGATTGATATCGGTGACGACCAGACGGCCGGGCCGGCGGTCGGGATTGTTGATCGCATAGTCGATCGCGCCCATCCCCATCGGACCGACGCCCGCCAGGATCGCTGCGTTCCCGCCTTCGACGATCCCCATATGGTGGACGTACGAACCGGCGGTGGTGTGGTACATCGCATGGAACGTTCCGACGACGCAGCTCAGCGGCTCGGCCAGGCTTCCGAGGAAGTAGGAAGGACCGGCGTACGGAAGGACGCAGTCCAGCTCCATCAGCATGTGGGGAAGGATGACGTACGTGGCATCCCCTCCGATATACGGGAAGGAGTATCCGGGGGCATCCAGCGTTCCTTTGTAGTTCATCGCCGGCTGGATCGTAAACCGCATTCCCTCGTGGTACTTGTCTTTCCACTTCTTCCCCACCTCGATGATCTCCCCGCAGAGCTCGTGACCGAGCATGACCGGGTTTTTATCGATATCTTTGGGAATCCGCTTATGGTTCGGCCCCTGGGCAGCGGCTTTATGGTCGCTCATACAGATGCTGTTGGTGATGACCTTTGCCAGGATTTCATCATCTTTGATTGCAGGAAGCTCAAACTCTTCAATCCGCATGTCGTTGATGCCATACAGTCTTACTGCTCGTGTTTTCATCGTAATTCTCCTAATTCAACATGACCTGTCCACCGGTGACCGGCACCGCCTGCCCGGTTTCATAGGTCTGTTCGACTATGTAAAAGATCGCCTTCATCACGTCGGCCGTGGTGCAGCCCCGATTCATCGGCACCTTTGCTTCATAGGCCCGTCGTACATCTTCAATCGTTTTGGCCCCCGGAACCTTGTTCGTCTCGAGGTATTGGACGAACAGTCCCCGCTTCGGATCCGACCAAAGCGGACCGTCGAGGAAGTTTCCGGGACACACTGCATTGACCTTGATATTGTCTTCGACCAACTCCAGAGCAAAGCTCTGCGTCAGTCCGATCGTCCCGAATTTCGCACCGGCATACGCCCCGTTCTTGTTGGATCCCTCCAAACCGGATTTGCTGCTGATCGTCACGATGTCGGTGTAATAAGCTCCCGAGGGGATATTCTGGATCGCCATCGTCCGGGAAGCGAACTTGGTGCAGATGAAGAATCCGGTGTAGTCCACATCGGTGACGAAGGCAAAATCCTTCAGGCTCATCGTCTTCACCGAACCGGCTCTCAGGACGCCCGCGTTGGAGATGAAGAGATCGACGCCTCCGACCTCGGAGACGACCGTGTCCATCATTGCCTGAACGGAAGCTTCATCCGTCACGTTCACTTCGACCGCCTTCGCCACGGTGATCATCGCATCGTAGTTCAGTTCGGAAGCGAGCGCTTGCGCCCCTTCCCGATTCAGGTCGGCGACATAGACGAACGCCCCATGATCGACGAGCGAGCGGACCATCCCCTCGCCGAACCCCTGAGCGCCGCCGGTGACGACAGCGACCTTGTCGCGGACCACGTCTGATCGGGTAAGTGCAGGCGGAAGGGTCGGCAGCTTGCTCACCCCTTCACCCCGGACCGCTTCATCGTAGTTCGTCCCCAGCCCGTATCTGAGCTCTCCGACGCCAACCGTCGCCGGATACACCCGCTCCTTCTTCACGTACTCGTCGAAGAGGGTCTGCCATGCTTTGGCGGTTTCCTTCATCGAGTCCCCTTTGGAAGGGGAAGGCAGCACAAGGGCGCTTGGGCCCGGCCCCAGCGTGTGGATGATCAGGCCGAGGGAGCCGTCAAAGCTCAGGCCGCGGATCAAAGGAGGAATCTCTCTTTTGATATCTTCGAAGACTGTCATGATCTGACCTCCTCAATCATGGTATAGGGGTTATGGACATCGCTGTTTCTGGCGATCGCCGCATAGCGGGCGATCCGCTGATTCAGCGCTTCATCCCGGTAAGGATTCTCGGGGTGGAAGAGCCCGTAGACCGGATCGACCGATGAGAGCTTCTCATGGGCTACGAGAGCCCAGGCGCTGTCAATCAGGTGCCTGGCGTTCTCCTCCAAGAGCTCGGGACAGGAGAAGCTCTGCCGGGAGGAATTGATGTCCACCCCGCTGATCTCCATCAGGTTCCGCTCCTGAGCCAGCCTTTGGATGCGCGCAAGCTGCTCCTTCGTGTTTCTCGGCGGCATATAGGTGATCGCCGGGAATCCGATCTCCACAAGGAGATCGAGGAGCTCGTCGAGGAATCCGTCCTCGAACTGCTCCGCCTTCTTGTCCCCGGTCGGACTGGAGGCGACGTCCCCGAGATACGCGTACGCGGGAATCGCTCCGACCGATTTGGCGAAGGCAACCGCCTCACGCACATCGATCGATTCTTCCCTTGAGGGTTGAATGAAAAACGATGGCAAAAATGCGCTCTTCAGCACTCCCAAGAGATCGTACTCGTAGTGCGGGTTCGCACCATCGAGAAGGAACTGCTCCACCTTCGGAGGGATGTCCAGCTTCAGCTCGCAGCGGAGGAACCTCAGGAGGGTCTCCCCCTTTCCATAGGAAGCGATCAGCTTCTTGGAGAGCGCATGGAGGATGTGGCGTTCGGTGATCGATCCCCCTTCGCCGGCGCGGGAGAGCGGAACGACATCCCCTTCGAAATCCACGCCGATTCCGTATCGTTTCAGGAGGGTGTTCAGTTTCCCGACCTGCTTCCTGTTCCGTTCATTCCGGATCGCCTGCAAGGGAGCAAGAAAGGCCTTCACCTCCTCGATCCGGCCGCTCGGCACCCCGTGGATGCAGATGTAGACGATTCCCTCGCTGTCGGGGTTGTTGATCTTCTTCTTCGCCAAGGGGGTGTCCAGGAAACTCACCCTCAGCTCGAAACCGACCGTCGAAGCGATTCCGATCAGACTCGCCGCCTCGTTCATCTCCTCGGCCGCCGAGATCGAGTCATGATCGACCGATCCGACGATCCCCAGGCCCGCCTGCCACGCCGCAAACGCGGCGGCGGCAGGCTCATAGGGACTGAACGAGTAGGTGGTATGAACGTGGTTGTTCACCTCGAGGGAAGGAGTGTTTGCAAGCACCCCCTCCCGGATTGCTTTCCCCAATACCGCGGCGGCGGCAAGGCGAACCGACTTGTCAGGATCGTTGATCTTGATCTTGGCATCGGAAACTGTCACCCTAGACCCCCTCGCTGCTGGTGCGGTAGAAGTGGCTGTCGGTATAGTTCTGCTTCACCACGTAGTTCGGCAGCACCATGATCTGCTCATGGATCGCATCGAGGATCGAGGAAGCCTGAGCAAAGTAGTACTCCTCCATCTCCGCAGGCGGGGTAATCCAGTTCTTCGATCCGACGACGACCGCAGGTCCGTCGAGGTACTCGAACGCCAAACGGTTGAGGTTCGAGGCGACGGTGTGGAGATAGCTGCCCCGTTCGGCCGAATCGGTTACAAGAACCACTTTTCCGGTTTTCTTCACGCTCTCGACCAGAAGCTCGTACTTCAGGGGGTTGATCCACCTGAGGTCGATCACCTCGGCGTCGACGCCCAGCTCGGCAAGCTTCTCGCTCGCCTTCATCGCGGTGTAGAGGGAGGGGCCTAAGGCGATCAGGGTGATGTCCTTTCCTTCCTTGCGGATCGCCGGCTCCCCTTCGGGAATCTCATAGTATCCCTCGGGCACCCCTTCCTTGACGAACTGCTCCCCGATTCCGTAGAGCTTCTGGCTCTCGAAGAAGACAACCGGATCGGTTCCCCGAAGGGCGTAGTTCAGCATCCCCTTCACATCGTAGGGGGTCGCCGGGTACATCGCCTTGAGGCCGGGCACCGAGCCGACCATCGCGGTCCACTCCTGGGAGTGCTGGGCGCCGTACTTGTTTCCGACGGAGACGCGGAGAACCAGCGGCATTGTCAGCTGGCCACCGCTCATCGCCTGCCACTTGGGCATCTGGTTGAAGACTTCGTCTCCGGCGCAGCCGAGGAAGTCGCAGTACATCAGTTCGACGACCGCCCGACCGCCGGCAAGGGCATAGCCGACGCCGCTTCCGACGATCGCCGCTTCGCTGATCGGCGAGTTGAAGAACCGGGAGGGAGGAAGCAGCTCGGTAAGACCGCGGTACGCGGCGAACGCGCCGCCCCAGTCGCGGTGGTCTTCGCCGTAGGCGACCATCGTCGGATCGATCGCAAAGCGGTGGGCCATCGCCTCGAAGACCGCATCGCGGTATTGATAAAGGCGGGCCGCCGGATACATCTTTCCTTCCTCGTCATACGCATAGCGGCTGCGCTTGGCGATCTGCTGAACCCGGGGGTTCTCCTCCAGGGTCTGCAGCAAAGCCGGCTCGGTCGTGTCGAACTTCTCGACGCTTCCGTTGCTGAACATCACCGATTCGATGAACGCTTCATCGACCATCGTGCTGATCGCGGGATCGACGGTGATCTCGAGGGTCTTGCGCATCTTCTCTTCCAGAAGGGCGTCGTACGATTCAAGCTCGCTTGCGGATGCGATCTTGTTCTTCACCAGATACTCTCCGTACGCTTCGATCGGATCCTGGTTCCTGAACGCATCCAGCTCTTCCTTGGTCCGATAGGTCATCGCGTCGCTGGGGCTGTGTCCGCTGTAGCGGTAGGTAATCGTATCGAGCATCGCCGGGCCTTTTCCTTCCAGAAGAAGGGCCTTCTTCCTTGCCGTCGCATCCGCCACGGCGAGGGGGTTGAAGCCGTCGACCCGCTCGGTGTGCATCGAGTTCTGGTTGATTCCCGCCCCCATCCGGGCTGCGATTCCGTAGCCCATCGTCTCGCCGGAGGGCTGGCCGCCCATCGCATAGAGGTTGTTGAAGACGTTCACGAGGAACGGCGGATACCCCGGGTTGTCGTCCCAGAGGGTCGTATACTGGTCCATCGAGGCGAGGACGAGCGCTTCATAGACCGGACCGCGGGCAAGCGAACCGTCGCCGATATTGGCAATGACGATTCCCTTCTTGCGGTTGATCTTCTTGTAGAGCGCCGCTCCCACGGCGATCGTTCCCGAACCGCCGACGATTGCGTTGTTCGGCATCGAGCCGAAGGGCTTGAAGAAGGTGTGCATCGAGCCGCCGAGGCCGGCGTTGAAGCCGTTCTTCTTCGCATAGATCTCCGCGAGCGCTCCGTAGAGCACAAAGTTCTCGGCAAGATCTTTTACGGTTTTGCCCTTGTGGTGCTCTTCGACGACCTTGAAGGTGTTTCCGCCCATGTAGCTCTCCATGATCGAAAGCAGCTCTTTTTCACTTAATTGAGCGATCGCGCTCATGCTCTTGGCGAGGATCTCTCCGTGGCTGCGGTGGGAGCCGAAGATCTGGTCATCCACATCAAGGACCATCGCCTGCCCGACGGCGGCGCTTTCCTGGCCGGCGGAGAGGTGGGCGGGACCGAGGTGGTTGTAGGAGATCCCCTGATACACCCCCTCCTTCTTGATCATGTCGAGCATCGTCTCGAACTTGCGGATCAGGAGCATATCATAGTAGGCCCGGATCAGGCGCTCCTTGCCATAGGTTTTGAGCTCTTTTTTTACATCGCTCACATAGTGGTTGATGGGGATTTCAGGCAACACAAGGGTGTCTTTCTTCCGCAACGTTGCCGGATCAAATGGAATCTGTCTGGACATGACGTATCTCTCCTTCTCTCTTACAGGCTCGAATCGAGCGCAAATACTGCATCTTTCAACAATTCACTGACACTTGGGTGGGGGAAGACGATCTCCTTGACGTCTTGGATCCGAAGCTCCGCCTCCAGAAGCGCGGCGACGCCCCAAATGATTTCACTGCTATAGGGTCCAAGGAGGTGAACACCGAGAATCACCCCGCTCTCCTTATCGGCGACAACCTTGATCATCCCGGGAGCGCGCTTGCCCTGCTCGGCCAGAAAGCGGCCGCTTTGGCGCCCTTGGGCGGTGTGGACAAGCACTTCGTAGCCCCGCTCCTTCGCCTGGGCTTCGGTCAGGCCGCAGCCGGCGATCTCGGGATTGGAGTAGACGACCCAAGGGATTGCGTCGTAGCGCATCTTCATTCCCTTGCCGAAGATCGTCGAAACGGCCACATCGGCCATCCGGCTCGCACTGTGGGCAAGAAGTGATTTCCCGTTCACGTCCCCGATCGCGTACACGGTCGGAAGACTGGTCCGCATTTGTTCATCCACGACGACGGCGCCCTTTTCGATCTTCAGGCCCAAGGCCTCCAATCCGCCGATGTTCGGTCGACGGCCTACGCTCATCAGGATCTTCTCGGCGGCCAGCTCCTTCCGCTCGCCTTTGGCGTCGGTGTAGATCACGCTCTTCTCGGTGATCTTCTCGACCTTGCAGCCGAGGTTGAAGGTTACGTCCTTCATCGCTCTTCGGGCGAGCTTGCCGAACTCGGCATCGGCCATCGGAAGGATCTCATCGAGCATCTCGATGACGGTCACCTTCACTCCGACCATCGAAAAGAAGGAGGCGAACTCGACTCCGATCACCCCTCCGCCGATCACGACGAGTTCGGAAGGAAGACTCTCGATTTCCAGGATCTCATCGCTGGTAAGCACATGAGGCAGATCGGATCCGGGAATCGGCGGAACGAACGCCGACGAGCCGGTGGCGATGATCAGATAGGAGCACTCATAGACGGTCCCGTTCACTTCGACCCGATGGGCATCGAGCGCTTTCGCTTCACCGAAAACGGTTTCCACGTTGGCGCTCTTCATCAGAAACTCGATTCCTCCGCGAAGGGTTTCAACGGTATCCTGCTTATGGACCATCGCGCTCTTGAGGTTGAAAGCGATGCCCTTCGCCTCGACGCCGATAAACGATCCGTTCTTTGCATGATCGTACGTCTTTGCGCTGTTGAGGAGGCTTTTGGTCGGGATGCACCCTTTGTTGGTGCACACTCCGCCGTAATGCTCCTTCTCGATCAAGAGAACCTTTTTTCCCAATGTCCCGGCGCGCTGAGCGGCTATATATCCGCCCGGACCGCTGCCGATAACGATCAGATCATACTGTGCCATTGCTGCCCATCCTTATCAAAAGACGATCGAGCGTCGCGATTCGATCGATCAATGCGCGCATGAAGCGTGCCGCATCGGCTCCGTCCACCGCCTGGTGGTCCATCGTCAGCGAAAGGCCGATATGGTCGATGAACTCGACACCGTTCTTGGTGGAGACCGGCTTCAGGACGATCGTTCCGACGCCGAGAATCGCGACTTCGGGGATATTCAACACCGGGGTGAACGCTTCGATTCCGAAGGAACCGACGTTGGAAACGGTGAAGGTGGATCCGGCAAGCTCATCCGGCTGGGCCACGCCATCCCGGGCTCGAGCGGCGAGAACCTTTGTCTGAGCGCTGAGTTCCTTCAGGCTCATCAGATCCGAACCGAACAGGACGGGAACCATCAGGCCCCGCTCCGTATCGGTGGCGACGCCGAGGTGGACATGCTCGAAACGGCGAATCGTTTCGCCAAGGTAATGGGCATTGAAGGCGGGAAACTCGGTAAGCGTCCTGACGACGGCGAAGTTGACCAGGTCCCCGATCGTGATGCCGCTTGTCTCTTCATCCTCCTTGAACGCCGCGCGCAAAGCCTTCAACGCGCGGGCATCGGCCCATCCATGGAGACTCAGTTGACTGGTCGTCCGGAGTGACTCCACCATCCGTCGGGCGATCACTTTCCGGATGCCGCGGACGGGATGATCGGTATGCACATCGAGGTCGACAACCACTCGAGCGGGAGTCTTGATCAAATCACGGGCAAGCACCCGTCCGCCCATTCCGCTGCCAACCGAAGGAGGAACGACCCCTTCCTTGAGGGCCTGCGCTTTCGCCGCCGGAGACAAGGGGGCGCCGGCCAGCGCCCGGACATCCTTTTCGACGATCCGTCCTTTCGGTCCGGTCGGAGTCGCTGCGCTGAGGGGGATGCCCAACTGCTCGCTGAGCATTCGAGCCCGGGGAGTCGAACCGCCGGCGGCAGGTGCGCTGCTTACCGGAGCACTTATCTTTTTCGGCTCTTCCCGAGCTGCTGCAGGCTCTCCGGCCTGGACGCTTTTTTCTTCTTTCCCGGGTTGTTGAATCTCAAATGATTCGCCTTCCTTTCCGACGATGAGAATCGGCTCCATGACGGGGACATCATCACCTTCCTCCCAGAGACGGGCGAGGACCACCCCTGCGGCGGTGGACTCGACATCGATGGTCGACTTGTCGGTTTCCGCGGAGAGAAGAATGTCTCCCACCTCGACCTTGTCGCCGACATTGACGTTCCATTCCACGATGATGCACGATTCTACGGTGTTGCCTTGCTTGGGCATCAATACCTGTTCAGCCATCCGTTTGCTCCTATTGTACAATCAGGACTTCGACGCCGAGCGTTTCAAGCTCGGAGACGAGATCCTGGGGAAATCCGCTATCGGTGACGATCGTATCGACGTCACTGACCGGCATGATTCTTACGAAGCCCCGGTTGCCGACTTTGGATGAGTCGACGCAAAGGACTCGCCGCGTCGCCTGTGCGCACATTCGCTGGACCACTTGGGCGTTCTCGACCAGGCTCGTGGTGAGACCATGCGCCAAGGTAAGCCCGTCCGTTCCGAAGAACGTCGTCTGGACGTGATAACTTTCAATATGGGTAATCGCGGCGGGTCCGACGAGGGCTTCCGCTTCAGGGCGGTATTCGCCACCTATCAACGTGATGTTCAAATGATTGTTCGCCCGGCCGTACGGCAGGAGGAGCGTAGAGTTCGTAACGACCTTGATCGATTGCTTTCCAAAGAGGTAGCGAGGGATCAGGGAACACGTCGAACCGTTGGTGATCATGATCGAATCACCGTCTTTCACCAGTTTCGCCGCCGCTTTCGCTATCGCTTCCTTGATTCGGGTGTGGGAATCGTTCCGCATCCCCACTTGGGGAGTGGATGCCACCACCGCTTTCCCGTGGGTTCGGACGATCAGGCCTTTTGTGTCCAAACTCCTTAAGTCGGAACGAATCGTAACAGCTGAGACCCCCAACTCCTCCGCAAGGCGGGTCACCGGGTATTCCTTGCCGCTTCTGAGCAACGTGAGAATCTCTTCTTCTCTCGGACTTAAACCGAACATTTTTCGCTCCTTGTTTCTTTTTGCTTTCGGAACGCTTTCGATTCTACATCACATTGAAGCAATATGCAAGAGAGATCCCTATATATTTTCTTGTGTGCCGCTCGCCCATGAATGGTCCGTTATGGCAGGTAAAACACTTCTCTCAGCGGAATCGAGACCGGGCTGTCATCTTCGTTGGTCTCCATGATATCCGCCATATATGCCCACCACTTCCGGACGATCGGGTTTTGGCCAAGGTCCTGGGAACCTTTGCCGTTGTTGTGCTGGAACGCGAAGAGCTTGCCGGTTTCTTTCTCCAGGAAGATCGAATACTCGCTTACCCCGCTCTCTTTGAGCAGCGCAGCCAGTTCGGGCCAGATTTCGTTGTGTCGTCGCTCATATTCCTCTTCTTGTCCCTTTTTCAGGTACATCACGAACGCTTCACGCATGGCTTCCTCCTAAAGTTATGTTTTGTTCATGAAAATATTGCTTTTGAACAGATGGCAGGTAACAACATAGTATGCAGAATAAAGAATTGCAAAAACAGTAATCGTAGCAAATCCATATAAAGGAATGATTCCTTTTTGGTAAACATATGCGCTGTATAATCTTTGTGCTCCAAACATCAGAACAGCCATAACAATGATCGGCAGGACAAGGGGAATGAAGAAAAAGGTTGATAATTCACGGTGAACAAGCTTTTGCTGCATTTGTCTTGATACTCCGATCTTATCTATGATTTGATAGTTTCGCCGGTTAATATCAAGAGCTGACAACTGCTCAAAAGCCAGTATTGAGCAGGAAAGCAAGATAAACACAATGCTTAGGTAAAGGCCACAGAATGAAATGGAAGTAAAGCTGGTAAGAGAATTGCTCAAGCCCCACGCCTTTACCGTCACACCCATAGTAACGTGTTCCGGAAGTATTTCGCCTGCTTGCAGCTCTGGATGCCATTGTCCGGAGTTGAGATATCTCCGAATTTCGGACCTCAATTCCGGAATGCCTCCGTTTTCCAATTTCATAACGACCCTAATTTTATTGGCCGGAAGCATGGCAGCAATTGTATCCGCAACGATAAGAACATATCCATTTGTTCCCGCCATTTGGAATTGTTCCATCGCTTCTTCATTAATTCTGGCTTGCGGATTTTTGAGCGTTGCATCCATGATCGTGACATCCGGCTGCTTGTTCATGGCTGCCCTGATGCTCTCTATATGAGTCCATGTATCACAATGAACCAGGTATTCATCATCCGGCAATTCTACCGTCTCCAACCCAAGCATGGAGCGCAATGCGTTGTAGTCGGACAAAGCAAGCGCATCAATAGAATATCCGTCAACATCATGAAGGTAGAAAACAATCTCTTCCTGAACAGGGCACTTTTCATCCACAAAAGAAATCAGGCCATCAAAGCTGTTCTTCGTAAATGGTGCATCAAAGGCAACACCAGCGTCATAGGGGTAATAGGTTTCCATATTTGCCTTATAGCCAGCCCCCGTGACCAATCCTATGAACATAGTCATCAGTGAGATCGTAAGTAGAATTGCTGTAATTGCCATCATTCGCCCGCTGGACTGAACACGATGTCCAATCTGCCCGAGGTAAAACAAATTGCACTCAGAATACTTAAGATTCTTTCGCTTTGCATAGGTAATCAGCATTATGGGGAAATTGCGGTAAATCACATATACACCTGCCAGCAGCAGTATAATTGATCCGATCAGATATCCCCATGCTGAATTTGTCTGCATAGTTAATCCATACCCGCCTAGAAATATCCCTGTACCAATAGCGAATACTGAGAAAATTACGAGTGCAAGCCGCAAAGATGTTCGCCCTTGTTTGGAAATAACTTCATTTTTGCGGCTGTCATAAAGCAAGTCCACAATTTTCTTTTGCCGAATTATACGGATGGAACGAGCAAGCCCGGCACCATACATCAACGTGAAAAAAACAAAGCTAAGCAGCAATGCTTTTATAGAAAAAGAAACACGGTAAGAATGTGGAATGTCGAATATGTTTTTTACAATCTGCGTCAGTATTCCGACAAGCATCGTTCCAGCAGCAAGACCGATCAGAAATGCCAGCACACCGATAACGGCATTCTCAATCAAGAATAGTTTCTGAATAGCGCCAACTTCCATACCAAGCAATTCATAAATGGCAAATTCTTTTTTACGCTGTTTCAGCATGAACCCGACTGCGTAGCTGACAATAAAAGATGAAATCAGCGTAACGATAACGGATAGGGCTATAATATAGGTTGTAAATATCGGCATGTTTTCCGATATGGAAATAATATCAGCTGAAAATCCCAGTGCTAAAAAGGAATACATGATCATCACTATGAAAATAATAGTAATGAAATAAATCACATAGTCTTTGGCAGAGCGTTTTATGTTGCGTCTGGCCAATTTAAAATACATCGCCGACACCTCCCCCGATCTTGGTGAGAATATCAAGTATTTTTTCGAAAAACACTCGACGGGTGTCATGTTCCTTCAAAATCTCTCCAAAGATCTCTCCATCCCGCAAAAAGAGGATACGGCTGGCATGGCTGGCAGAAAAAGCATCATGCGTTACCATGAGAATGGTCGCACCCAATTCAGTATTGATGCTCTGAATTGTTGAAAGCAGCACTTGCGAGGAGTGGCTGTCCAATGCCCCTGTGGGTTCATCCGCCAGAATCAATTTAGGCTTGTTGATAAGAGCTCTGGCACAAGCACAACGTTGTTTTTGTCCTCCGGAAATCTGATACGGATATTTCTCCAAAATATCGGCAATATCTAATGTTACGGCTATTTTATGAACCAATCCGCTAACCTGCTCAGGTGAAACATGATTGATTGTCAATGTCAAAGCGATATTTTCAGAGACCGTCAAAGTGTCAAGCAAATTGAAATCTTGAAAAACAAAGCCGAGATTTTCTCGTCGAAACCTAGCAATCTCCTTCTCCTTGATTTCTGTTACATCCGTCCCCGCCAGATAAATGTGTCCTGCGCTTGCCCTATCAATCGTAGATATGCAGTTAAGCAAGGTTGTCTTACCTGAGCCGGAGGCACCCATAATTCCAACAAACTCGCCTTCCTGTACAGAAAAACTGATATCTTTAATTGCCTTTGTAATATTTCCGCTGTTGTCATAGTATTTTTGAATATGATCGATTCTTAAGATTTCTCTCATGCTCATGCTTATCTATCGCACCTCATGCTGCCTGCGCAGCTTGCGGTTGGCTTTGTACAGGTCGAGCAGGCGGGGAAGGAGAACCG
>ENA-UPXM01001167-UPXM01001167.1-activated-sludge-metagenome-genome-assembly--contig:-NODE-1167-length-35014-cov-6.321663_pt1 | contig 35014 bp, 28 predicted proteins | sample MGYA00238178_ERZ772708 | MGnify/ENA primary metagenome ERZ772708 (study PRJEB29002, sample SAMN05720212) | activated sludge metagenome | isolation source: anaerobic digester from wastewater... | reverse complement strand
CCTTTCCCGTCGACCTCGGACAAAAATACGGTTTCCCCGTCATTAAAGATCACATGAGAGGTATCATACGCGAAAAAAACCTGACGGATATCCGAGCCTTGCTGGAAGAACCAGTCCACTTCAGCGCCCCTCTCAAACAGCGCCCCGGCCGGCGCCCGTTTTTCAAAATTGAGAAGCCCGATTTCTTTGGACGTCCAGATCAGGGCCATCTTAGAATCATCGTCAGGCCAATAATCCACAAACCCTTTTTCGACAAAATGATACGGTAGTCGATTGGCGAAAAGGGTTTGCTTCTTTCCAATAAAAAAAACTTTGTCCGCCCTTAAAAAGTCCATTCGAAAGGTATCATCCCTTTCAAAAATTCTGGAAAGAAACCTTCCCCGCTCCACAATGTCCGGGCCAGAACCATTCGCATCCAGGGGCATCCGTGCCAGGGAATCGTCCCTGAGGGTGTAAACTTTCCCCTTGTGAATTCCAAAACCCTTGATGCGTTCGGTAAAGTTTTGATCGACTTTCGACTCATCGAGATCCAAACGATCCAGTCGCCCCTTATGAAACGCGAACAAAAACCTGGGATAGGTCCCCTCCCATTTGACTTCATCGGGAATCGTATCTCGGAAAAGCTCTGTAATTTCCGAAATGACAATATTCTCCTCCCGGAGATCGCACCACAGGTAGCGGAGGGTCTCTTTCGCCTGGGTCAGGACAAGCACGTGGGGGCTCTCTTTGACCGTAAAAATTCTCTCCGTGGCTTCCCCCGCGTAAGGGGTCCCTTGAGAAATCAGTTTTTTAAAACTGTTGTTTTTCCAGTCATAGACCGTCAGCCCTCCGGCATTCTGCCCCGATTTTAAAAGTAAAAACCGGGTACCCGGAATGTTGACAATCGTTTCGAATGGATGATCTTTCAAAACGGAACGCCGAAGATGTTCGGGGATAAGGAGAATCCGATCGAAAACGGCCGCCTTTCCGGGCTCAACGGTCACCTGCCGAAACCAGTGCCGATAATTCTCCAAACTCACTGTCACGGAATATCGACCGGGAACTAACTCACTTAGGGTGCATGGCGTGTGATCCGGCATCAATTTTTGATCAAGGCGAACCTCCGCTCCCGGAGGAAGACTTTCCAGATGAATAAGTCCCGTCTTGACAATTCCCTCCTCAGGCGTTGGAACGTAGATATAGCCGAACGAGTAGAGAATCACTATCGGGCAAATCACCAGATAGATAATCAAAAAAACATAGAAAAGGATTTTACGAAGAAGAAGCATGGAGAGCATTATGCCATACCGGACAGGGTTCTTTCTCTAAGAAAGAATAAAACGACCATATTCCCCAAAACTCCGCTCGGGATCATTGTCGGCCAAAATCCAAAAAATTCTCACCTTGATCAAAATCAGAATTTCAGGAAACGGGGCCGAAAGGAAAATTGTAGCGTGATTCTGGTTTTACGGGGTCCTTCCCATCATGACCCGTTCATTAATATCCCCGCGTTCAGCCGGCCAAAAACATCCGACACACGCAAACTTTTTAGTTCCCCGTCCACTCCAACCGGCACCTCCCGGTCCGTCAGTATATCTTTCAACGTTTCACGGCACGCCAAACCCGCCGGCAGGAGAATCCGCGTCGTCTTCCAAACCGCGGGTCCAACGGGAAGCTGTCCGGGCCCACCCGATATTTCGGTAAAAAAACGGCCCGCGGCAAAAATTACGAATCGGTCTCTCTCGCGCCGCAAAAACGCGACCACATTCCTTTCCCTCTCACCCTCCACCCTGAGGGGAACATAATCCCCTTCCAGAAAAATTCCGGGCTCCGACCTCCGCAGTCTTAGCCCCAGAGCAAGCACCTGCATCTTGACCCTTTCTGATTTTTTTCCGGTCAGTAGAGAAGCCATGTCTCCGTCCAAACCCCGAATCTTTGAACCCTTTACGATCTTTTGAAGCGCGCCTTTACGCTCCTCGAAATCAACGGGGCGGCGATTATCCGGGTCGGTAAGAAACAAATTCCAGAACTCGGTACCCTGATAAACGTCCACCACGCCCGGAGACCCGATTTTAAGAACGAGCGCCGACAAGGAATTCAACTTCGCGAACCAGGACACTTTTTCATGGAAAAGACGAAAGTTCTTAAGAAAGCGGTTGCCTTTCCCGGGACTTAAAATTCCGTAAACAAATTTACGGACAGATTCTTCGTATTCCCGCTTCGGATGAATCCAGTTCGTGTGCGTTTTCGCTTCCCGGATCGATTTCAGAACGTACTCCCAGATCCGGTCCGTAAACGCGGGACCCGATTGCGCGTTCGTCCCGGATTCAGGCCAGGCCCCCAAAATCGCCTGATAGATAAAATATTCCGTATTTCGGCGAGGCTCCGCCACCCCCCGGATCAAGGTCTTATGTTTTTCATTAATGAGCGCCCACCGGGTTAATACGCTCCGCCAGTCATCTGGAATTTCACTGAGCACATTCAGGCGCATGCGGACGTCTTCACTGCGTTTGGCATCGTGAGTCGACGTACAAAGCATCCCGTAAGGCCAGCGTTCAGACTTAAGTTTGTTAAACTGATGAAATTCCTCCTTGGAATGTCCGAAACGGAAAGGATCGCCGCCAACTTCATTAAGAGAAACAAAGCGGTTATAAACGTAGAAAGAAGTGTCCTCCATCCCCTTAGCCATGATCGGGCCGGTCAATTGCTGGAATCGAAGCACAAAATCCCGATAGATTTTTTTCGCCTCCGCCGTCACTCCGACATCAAACTTCAGCAAGAGGACTTCCCTCAGAAAATCGTATACGGCGGGATTCAAGGCCGGCGTTTTGGCTTTCGCTTTTTCAACGGCGATATTGATGTATGGTTCATCACGCTCCGAAACCGATTCATCCGAAGGCGACAGATAGGTCCGGTAAACGGGAAAACAGGCGATCACTTCACGAATCGCGAGGGTCAGGTTATTTCTCGTAAAGTCCCGGTAATGACGATCTTTTTCCGAAATCAGGTCCAGCCGATGTCCGAGGGTGTTGATTTCACTCGCCATGTGGACAAGGGCAAACAGCTTTTTCTTATCGTAAAGCAACTGGTCAAAATCAATCGTATGCCCGATAAAGGTCTCATAAAGCTCAGAAAAATCCTTCTGGTGATTCTGGTCCACAAAAACCCCGTTGAGGACATTAAGGAAGTCATAACCCACCGTGCCATGAACGCTCCAGTTTTCGGGCAAAAACTCTTTCCGATCCAGAATTTTCTCCGCCACGACGTAAAGGGGCTTGGCGGAAGAGCGGATTTCGCGGCTCGAAATTTTCCGGCATTCTTTCCGGTGCGCCACAAACTTCTCCTGAAGCCGCCGGAAGTAGACCGGAGGATCATAAAGTCCGTCAGGATGATCAATCCGGAGGCCGTGGACCTTCCCTTCCGCGATCCACTGAAAAATAAGCCGGTGACAGTGTTCAAAAACCCGCTCATCCTCCATCCGGATCGCGGCAAGTTCATTGATGTCAAAAAAGCGGCGGTAATTGATCTCCTCGGCCGCCGTCCGCCAGAAAGCCATCCGGTAAACCTGCTCGTCCAGAAACCGGTCAAGAAGATCAAAACTCGCCGAATCATTTTTAACACCGTTATAGATAACAAGCCGACTCTCGACAAACTCCTTGATGAGCCTCGACCGCGATAAAATTTCAGCAAACCTTTTTTTGGCAACTTCCTTCTCACGCATTCGTTCCCTGATTTTTTCAATATTCGTCTCGGTTCTTGAGGGAAGGTTTTTGAACGCCGTTATCACGCTTAAATAATCCGACACCACCGCCTCATCCTCATTCAGGTGGCCCTTAAGTTCGTCGATCCGGAATTCAAGGATGGTCGGATAGGTCTGAGGATCCACCGGAAACCGGTTGTCAAAATACCGGACATAAAACGCTCCTTTTGAATCATCCAGTTCCAGTTGTATTTCCCGCCGATCCAAAACGAGTCCGTACAAATCCCCCAGGATGGGAATCAGAATTTTATTTTCAAGCTCCGCCTTAACCGGCTTCCAGTCGATATCAAAAAAACCAGCGTGGACCGAACTCGGCCCGTTTTCAAGGACGTCCAGCCAAAGCGCGTTGTGACTGCCAGCAATTCCCATGTGATTGGGAACCGTATCAAGGATGATTCCCATTTTTAGCTCCCGGATCTTGTCACAAAAAGCGTCAAATTCGGCCTGGCCCCCAAGCTCCGGATTCAGCACCGTGGGATCAGTCACGTCATATCCGTGAGAACTTCCCGGAACGGCTTTAAAAATCGGCGACAGGTAGACGGCCTCCACGCCAAGATCGTGAAGAAAGGGCAAAATCGACTTTGCGTCACGAAAGGTAAATCCGGCATTCATCTGAAGCCGGTACACCGACGATGGGCAATACACCGGTCGGCCATTTTCAGACAGACGATCTTTTGCAAGTGACACGTATGACTCTCCTTTTGAAGCTTGCGGGGGTGTTGCGATCCGCAATCTTATCACACGATTTTATATCCATGAAACTTTAATGAAGGAAAATTTAAATTTTTCTAATGCCCCATAACGCGCCTATCGATGACACTAACATCGCGGGCCACACTCGAAAAGACCGCTCCCCGGCATGGAAATTCGCCTTTATCGAAGTGCCGGAAGACCGCCACTTACTTATCCGAAGAAATCAGTCTTGGATCTGATATCGGCAAGAATTTGCAGGCCAAGCTCCCGATCGCGGCCGGGAGACTCATACTGCGAATTGGTAATAAGAAGAAGCTCGCGAAGCAACCGCTGAATCGTCCCTATTTTTTCCATTTGGGTTCCCATCTGTTCGATCGCCGCGTAAAGGAGCGACTTGGCCGCGTGGATCCGGGCATCATCCACGATGGTTTCATCCTGGGTCAGAAGGTTCTGTACGCGGCTCACGGCCTTGAGAAGACAACGCTGGTAGGACGGCTCATAGTCGCTTTTGAACGAAAGGTGACTGGCATCAAAACTCACTTTTTTTGTCCATTCCATCACCGCACCTCATCCCCCGGCGTCATTTTGTACCGCAAAACAACTTCGTCCTCAATCAGTCGAACCAGCTTTTCCGCCTTTACGCCGCGAGACAATGTCTCGTCCCTTCGAGACGCAAAAAAACAAGTCAGCCACCGGAAAACCCTGCGATATTTTTTACGGCCCCCACCTCTCGACAGGTGCCGGTACAAATCATCAAGAAATCGAACCGCCTTTTCCACCTGCCGTTTCTCGAAACTCCGGTCTTGCGAGCGGATCAGTAGCAACACAAGGGCCATCTTCCTCCGGAAATACCCGGTAAAAAGTTCCCGAATTTCACCGTCCTCCTCCAGGGATTGCCGTCCCGACAAAAAATTTCCTGATTTTCCTTCCCGACCCATCTTTTGCTTTTCGATTGCCATGGTTATCATCGTGTTCTCCTGACGGAACGATTAACACCCCCCGTTACGAAAGACAAGGAAAAGGCACAAGGTTTTTTAAAATAAGCTTTTGGTTTATTTGCAAAACTTTATTCATGATGTTAACCTTTAAGTTAGGCAAAAGAACTGATCAGGATATTAAAAAAACAACACAAGGGGGCTTCAATGTACGAAGAGATTCGAAAAGACCTGGAAGATCAGGGGAAGTTGAAAAGACCTCCCAGAATCCCCCACTGGGGCAAGGCGATCAAATCGTTACTTGTCCAAAAATCAAAATCTGAGCACCCGCTCGCGGTAAGCTGGCTCGCCAAAACTGCGGGGATTAACGAAAAAAATCTGCATAACATCATCGCCGGACGGGTTCGCGACCCCTCCTCCGACAAGCTTGTCAGAATCGCGGACGCTTTCGAAATATCCTTCAGTGAACTGGCTGCCCGAGCCATGGCCGAGACCCCCGGTAATTTTTTCATCTGCGGGTACGGAGAACGCGCGTTTATCGATTATCCCCAGCATGGCTTTACGATCCAGTCGTTAAGCCCGCAATCCACGAGCCAGCGGGATTTTTTCTTTGGCAAAATGACAATCAAACCGTTCACGCAACTGAAGCGTTGGCGTTTCCGGGAAAATTCCAGCGTGGCTATTTTTCTGGAAACCGGAACCCTGGAGATAACGTACGGAGATCAACGAAGGAATATTCACGCGAACGAATCCGTCTATTTCGATGCCGATGTACCGCATAAAATCAAGAATATCGATTCCATTGAAGCCAAGCTTTTCATCGTCACCTGCCCCGCCCTCTTTTGAACAGGTCAGTCCGGTGGTCAAACTCAAAAACTCATCCGGTAACAGATCGCGCGAAAACCACGCGTCATTTCGATGAAAAATCCAAATCAGCCGGTGGGGGGAGCTTACGGGTAACGCGGAAGACAACGCGCGGGCGCTTCAAACATGTTTGCCTAAGGCTTTTTCCTTAGCAATTTGTGCTTCACGCAAATTTTCTTAATGACTTCCATCAATGTCTCAACGGCCGTTGGCTTTGGAAAAAAGCGATAGCCCAACTGCTTGGCGCGGCGAAGCTCCTCGGCCGCGTCCACCGCCGTGTAAATAATAAAATCTTTCGGAACGCATCCCTCTCCAGCCTTGAAACGTTCAATCAGTTCATCCCCCCACATGTGCGGCATCTTGATGTCAATAATCCCGATATCCGGCTCAAATGTCCGGGAAATCCGAAGAGCATCATCCCCCGAAAGAGCGCAAGCTACTTCAAAACGCGCGTCCTTCACGTTTTCAGTTAATGCTGATTTAAGGAAATCGCAAACCTCCTCCTCATCATCCACAATCAGCACCTTTGCCGAAATCTCCCATCCGCTTTCAATCTCGAGCGGCACCTTGTCCTCATTCTTTCGTTCGATCATCACCTCGATCCGGTCGTGCAAATCCCTCAGGCTATATGGCTTCCTGATGAACGCATCGACTCCAAGCTGTTCGCATCGTTTTTGTTCGTCATGCATCGCCGTCAGGACAATCACGCCAAGTTGAGGATAATCCTGGCGTATGAGCCGCAAGACCTCGATACCGCTCATCCCCGGCATGCTCAAGTCAAGGACCACAAGATCAATCCGGGACCCGCATTCCTGGATAATCTTGAGAGCTTCCATTCCACTTCCGGCCGTCAGCGTGCTATAGCCAAGCGCCTGTCCGGTCTTCGAAATGAACCAGAGTGTATCCGGTTCATCATCCACGATAAGAATAGTTCCGCGCGACTTTGGTATATCCATCCCGCACCTCCCCAAGCCTTCCCGTTCGAACGCTACAGCCCCACCCTTCCGGGGCCCTCGAATTCTATTGAGCGTTGATCACGTTAAGAACCGCCGTTTCAATCTCGTTTAAACTTGTGGGCTTGTGAATACATAACGTCGCCCCGCACGCAATCCCCTCTTCGTCCTTGTCGTTATACGCCGTCATCAAAATTATTTTCTGATCGGGCGCCTTTCCACGGACGTCTCTGATCACTTTGAGACCATCCACATCATCTTTTAACCGAACGTCGATCAGCGCCACGTCCGGCCGCTGATTCAGAATTAGCGGTATCGCTTCCCTTCCACCGACTGCCGTGAACACTTCATGCCCCCGGGACTTAAAATAACTCTCCATAAACTCCAGAAGATCTTCCTCATCATCCACAATGACAATTTTGGCCACTCTACGTTTCCCCCGTGGCGGGCAGAAAAATGCGAAAGGTCGTGCCCTCCCCGTAAACGGATTCAAGCTCAATCTCTCCCTGATGCGCGTCTACCATCTTCCGGATCACGTACAGCCCAAGCCCCGTCCCCTTGATGGCCGTCGCCTTGGTCGTGAAAAAAGGGACAAATACCTGCTTCCTCACTTCCTCCGGCATCCCGAGACCGGAATCCGCGATCGTCACTTCCACGTAGCGGCGACCGTGGCGAAGCGCCTCCCGGGCGCTCAGCGTAATCCGCCCTTTGGCCGGATGCTCGGGTTTTTCAAGTTTGCCACACTCCCAGGCCTCTTCTTTCATCTTGATCGCGTCGTAGGCATTATCAAGCAGATTAAAAAGAACTTCCTCAATTTCGCCGGAATTTCCGTGAATCCTGGCAAGACCATCAGGAATTTCTATCCTGAGATCAGTGTCATAAACCGGATGCTTACATTCCCACAGGCGGACGCAACTCGCTACGACATCCCCGATGTTCACGGGGCCAAACCCCTCGCTCAACCGGCTGAAATCAAGAAGCCTTCGGACAATTTCGCCCCCGTGATCGGCGTTTTTCGCGATCTTCCGGTACACCGACTCCAGTGACCCAATCAGCGGCCTGATCCCTTCAAGGTTGTTCGCGGCCATCTGCTTCTCGATCCGCGGAAAATCCACCATCAGCGCCGACTCCGCTCCCAGCTTAATGACATTGAACCGGTTATTCACCTGATGAGCGATCCCCGAGGCCATCGTCCCAAGATCCGCCATCTTCGCCGCCTGAAAAAAATGCGCCTGCTGATGTTCAAATTCTGTCAGAAAAATACAGTTCTCTATCGCGAGGGCGGCCTGGTTCGCGAGAGTCTTTAAAATATCAAGATCACTTTCCGTGTAAAGTTGCTTTGACTTCTTTTCGCCAAGGACAAGAAAACCAAGAAGACGGTCTTGAATAAAACTTGGAATAATAAGCGCGGCGCCATGGGCGATCATTTCCTTAATGATGGTTTCCGACGCAAGGCTTTGGGACTGGAGTTCCTCAAGCACAAGCGCCTGTTTACCCTCGCGGAGCCGGCGCACCAGCTCTGAATCCTCATCAACCACACCCACGCCCCCCTGACGAGAGACTCCGCGAACTGCACGGGATTCGTAACGTTTCCTGTCCGGATCCCATAAAAAAATTCGGGCATGCGTGATCTTGACGGTCTTGGTGAGAATATGAACAATCAGCTTGAGAAGTTTGTCCATGTCCTTCACAAGCGTCATTCCCCTCGATGCCTGCAGAAGAGTCTGCTGGTATGCCCGTTGTTCCTTCAAAAGAACCGCTTCTGCTTTGCGTTGGAGAATAAGGTAAAAAAATGGTCCGGAAAAACTCAGAATCGCAAACAAACCCGCCGGCAAAAACCACCAGTTGACCCCCAAATAATTTTCCAAAATATCCCGCCCTTGTGAAACCAAAACAGCGGGTATCCCCAAAACTATACAATAAACAAAAACAAAAATACCCGTCCGAGCCGTAGCAATCCGAATCTCCATAAGGTTATAACGGACAATAGCATACGCAAGAATTCCGACATACACCGCAACCAATGCATTCAAGTACGGCGGAAAATTAATCCCGAACCATGGCAACCAATTGGTACCACCGCCAACATAACCAATCAATGTCGAGTAAAAAACATAACGGAGCTGAACCGCCCTTCGTCCGGACGCCTGCAAGTACCCATTTCTGACCTCAAGCAAACCATATCCCATCTGACAAAACCAAAGCACAAAATAAATATAGAAAAGCGGTTTTGGATCCGGCCAATACCCCCAAATATTCTTTCTTTCCACAGTGGAAAAGAAGAGTTCAAAACATACAGCCAAAACGGATAATCCGTTTAATGCGTGAGTTGATCGTAAAAACCATTTTTTCTTTTCGCGAACATTCAGCAAGTTAAAAACAAATTCTAGGTAACCCGAATTGATTGCAACGATACCCACCGTCAGTATTTTAAATGCAAAGAGAGCTGAACCATCAGTCGTTGACATCCCCCAAAAAAAATAACCTATACTGTATAATCCTACGCCTAGACCAAAAAAAAGATAAGCCCGATGTGTTTTGCCTGAGGGATTTCTGGAGAACACAAAGAGAGCCAAAGCCACGCTTGCAATTGCATTGATGAGGCCGATTGATGAAGTGAGTGGCATGCGATTCAGCCAACCATCTTTCTCGCAGAACAAATGTTATTCATTTTCCATTCATCACGGGTAATCATAATTTCTTCAAATCCGATCTTTTTCAAAAGCTGCTCCCAAAAAAGCGGTTTCCGGTAGTATAAGGTCCATTGTTCGCCTGTCGAGGTGGCAGACGTCTTACGCATGAGCTTGCGACTATTTAAATTCTCATAGGATTGGAAGATTACCAATCCTCCCTTAGGCAAGGATTGATAAATCTCCCGCAAAATCCGGGCTACTGTCTCGTCATTAAAATAAATAAAAAGACCTGACGCGATGATCACGTTTGGTTTCCAATGAATGCGCTCCGATATAACTTTTAAAGAGCCGAGCCGAAATATATCCGCCCGTAGAAATTTAATATTTTTTACCCCTTCGCGCTTCGCCAGGGTCCGCCCGAGATTGACACACCTCATATTTCTGTCAACGCACAAAGACTCCACGTCGCCCGTTTCGTGTTCCACCTTTAACTCCCGGAGATAGCGAGCTCCACCTGAAGCTAAATCCAAAACTCGGGTTTGTCGGCCCGCGGAGCAATTGATGGAAATTTCTTTTCGCAAGATTTTTTTTATTTCTTCTTTTCGCTCACGCGTCGCTTGCACCGAGGGTAAATTTAACAGCACTTTATCAATAAATTTACCAATTAAAAAAACACCCTGGGGCCTATTGTTGTAGATGTGCTCAAAATTCTCGCCCGATTCCGCGCCTGAAACGATAAAACCATAACCAAGTTTAGATAACTTCAAAATATTCCTTAAAACAACTCGATAAAAAAAGTTATCTAACCGGACTAGGATGCGTTTGAACATTGAAGTTGATTCTTTACACTGGTTAAAAAATGATCGATATCGAGCGGCTTGTAAAGATAATCTACATAACCGATTTGTTTGGCTCTTTCAACGGAGCCTTCTCCCTCATATCCTGTTATAAAAATCACGGGGCTTTCTTTGGAATTCGCCTGGCTGATAAAATCCTTGGCCCGTCTTATCATTTCTATTCCATCAATCCCCGGCATTCGGACATCGGAAATAATGAGATCAAATGTTTTATTTTTTTCTGTCTTGAGGTCTCGGATCAGGTCCAAAGCTCCCTGGCCATCTTCGGCAATGAAGATGTTTCCGATCCCCTGCTTAACAAGCAACCTCCGCAACGACTGTGTTACCAGGGGTTCATCATCAACGATCAGGACATACTTATCGGTAAAATTAATCGCCTTATCCCCGTAGGCACAAAAAACATCAAAAAACTTTAGTGTTTCCGTCTGAATCATTTGCCACCTGTCATTATGAAAATGATTCTTGGAATCGGTTATATAAAGCCTCGCCGGAGTTTTTTTATTGAGGATTTCGTAAAGTTCGTTGGTTTTTTGGACATCCATGACCTCATCATACTCACCGCGGAACAGAAGTAGTGGGAACTTAATTTCGTGAGCGCGCTTCAAGATGTCTTCAGAATAAGCAATCTCATAAAAAAAATCATTAACGCTTTCAGATTTTAAGAGACCGTACCGATGGGGAACCTCTAATTCTTTTTCATCCAATTCATGACGCCGATATTTGTCTAACATGGTACTGTCTTCAAGAAAACGGCTGACGATGATGGGAACGCATCCTTTTGTTTTAAAAAACTCTTTAACATCCTGATTAAATCCACTTTTAAACCAATGCAGATAAGAATCTGTCAAGCATGTCACCACGGTTACGAGACTTCCAAATTTGATCCTTGGATCACGCAGGGACGCGAGAAGAGAGATTAAGGCTCCCGTGCTATGTCCCATAACGCAGATGCGTTCGTTATTTAAGAAATGATAATGCTGGATAAGGAAATCTATTCCACAAATCAAATCCTGCACGGAATCTCTTACGGACCACTTCCCCGGAGAACCGGCATGGCCTCGCAAATTATAGGTAAGAATTAGGTATCCGTTTTTCGCGAAGTATTCGTTGTTAATTTTATATTGCCTCACACAATAGCCCAACCCATGCGTAAAAATCACCACCCCTTTGCACTGGGTTAAATCCACTGGGCGACAAACCTTCCCCGTAAGACAAATTTCTCCGGTCGTCCACTCAATCTTCTCACTAACGATTTCGCGATCTTCGGTAGGATGATTCATCTGTCATTTCTCACAGGATTTTTTGCCTACAGCTTTTTTCCCTTTCCTGGTTCAATGCGATCACCAAACAAGTTCGGGATGCCATACTAAGTATCGGATAAATACGGGGATTCTGGAGAAAAATAGTGTTCCGCAAGCGATAAAGCTGTTTTATTGGGACGGGAAGGCCAGCCCCACCCTTCTGGGGCCCTCGAATTCTATTGAGCGTTGATCACGTTAAGAACCGCCGTTTCAATCTCGTTTAAACTTGTGGGCTTGTGAATACATAACGTCGCCCCGCACGCAATCCCCTCTTCGTCCTTGTCGTTATACGCCGTCATCAAAATTATTTTCTGATCGGGCGCCTTTCCACGGACGTCTCTGATCACTTTGAGACCATCCACATCATCTTTTAACCGAACGTCGATCAGCGCCACGTCCGGCCGCTGATTCAGAATTAGCGGTATCGCTTCCCTTCCACCGACTGCCGTGAACACTTCATGCCCCCGGGACTTAAAATAACTCTCCATAAACTCCAGAAGATCTTCCTCATCATCCACAATGACAATTTTGGCCACTCTACGTTTCCCCCGTGGCGGGCAGAAAAATGCGAAAGGTCGTGCCCTCCCCGTAAACGGATTCAAGCTCAATCTCTCCCTGATGCGCGTCTACCATCTTCCGGATCACGTACAGCCCAAGCCCCGTCCCCTTGATGGCCGTCGCCTTGGTCGTGAAAAAAGGGACAAATACCTGCTTCCTCACTTCCTCCGGCATCCCGAGACCGGAATCCGCGATCGTCACTTCCACGTAGCGGCGACCGTGGCGAAGCGCCTCCCGGGCGCTCAGCGTAATCCGCCCTTTGGCCGGATGCTCGGGTTTTTCAAGTTTGCCACACTCCCAGGCCTCTTCTTTCATCTTGATCGCGTCGTAGGCATTATCAAGCAGATTAAAAAGAACTTCCTCAATTTCGCCGGAATTTCCGTGAATCCTGGCAAGACCATCAGGAATTTCTATCCTGAGATCAGTGTCATAAACCGGATGCTTACATTCCCACAGGCGGACGCAACTCGCTACGACATCCCCGATGTTCACGGGGCCAAACCCCTCGCTCAACCGGCTGAAATCAAGAAGCCTTCGGACAATTTCGCCCCCGTGATCGGCGTTTTTCGCGATCTTCCGGTACACCGACTCCAGTGACCCAATCAGCGGCCTGATCCCTTCAAGGTTGTTCGCGGCCATCTGCTTCTCGATCCGCGGAAAATCCACCATCAGCGCCGACTCCGCTCCCAGCTTAATGACATTGAACCGGTTATTCACCTGATGAGCGATCCCCGAGGCCATCGTCCCAAGATCCGCCATCTTCGCCGCCTGAAAAAAATGCGCCTGCTGATGTTCAAATTCTGTCAGAAAAATACAGTTCTCTATCGCGAGGGCGGCCTGGTTCGCGAGAGTCTTTAAAATATCAAGATCACTTTCCGTGTAAAGTTGCTTTGACTTCTTTTCGCCAAGGACAAGAAAACCAAGAAGACGGTCTTGAATAAAACTTGGAATAATAAGCGCGGCGCCATGGGCGATCATTTCCTTAATGATGGTTTCCGACGCAAGGCTTTGGGACTGGAGTTCCTCAAGCACAAGCGCCTGTTTACCCTCGCGGAGCCGGCGCACCAGCTCTGAATCCTCATCAACCACACCCACGCCCCCCTGACGAGAGACTCCGCGAACTGCACGGGATTCGTAACGTTTCCTGTCCGGATCCCATAAAAAAATTCGGGCATGCGTGATCTTGACGGTCTTGGTGAGAATATGAACAATCAGCTTGAGAAGTTTGTCCATGTCCTTCACAAGCGTCATTCCCCTCGATGCCTGCAGAAGAGTCTGCTGGTATGCCCGTTGTTCTCGCAACATGCGATTTTCGACTTTCAAGCGCAACTTTGAATAAATATAGGGTCCGATCATCGAAAGAACTGCGTAGGTCAGCACAGGTATAACCCACCACTTATTTCCCCAAAAAAGCTCTAACTCTTTTTGAGTTAATAGAACAATTAATACAGGGATTCCAAAAACCAGGCCGTAAACACCTAAAAATAAGCTGGTAAATGTCAGGGCAAGACGAACATCCATCAACTGATATTTGATAATAACGTAAGCTACTATGACAATATAAGCAGAAACCAGAATATTCCCATAAGGCGGTATCGGAATATCGTACCAAAGAAAATAATTAGTGAATCCCCCTCCCCAGCCAACAATGGTTGCAAGTAAAATATATTTCATTTGGTTTCGAGCAATTCCAGAAGCACTTCTAAAACTCTCGAAAATCAGCTTAACTCCATAAGCGACTACGACAACCCAAAACAACAAAAATGGATGAAAAAGGAATCCTGGATTTGGCCAAAACGGATAGGACAATTTCGGAGCTACTCCGGAAACAAAAAATGGCGTGAAGCTGAATAAGGACGATGACACAGCAAACACATACGCCCCTATCAGCTGTTTCCTACATTGCTCGGTTTTCCCTAAAATCGCTACAATGTGATGGAGATACAAAACAGGGATAAAAATCGCTCCCAGCATCAAGCCTCGCGCATTAAAAAGCGCGTCATCGGGAGTTTTTGAAATTTGCCACAAAAAATAAAAAATACTCCACAGGGCGACAGAGGCGGAAAACCAGAAATAGGTGCGGTTCTTTGCATTTCGACTGTTTTGGCGAATAACAAAAACACCGAAGATCAAGCTGGAAGCGGCATTGGTTAAACTGCTGACAATACTAAAAATGACCATGCCTTATTTAACCGGGGTTTTTAGCAATAACGTAATGAATAATTCCCTGCTGTTCCGATTCACATCTAAGGTCTTTATCGGAAAATCCTGCCATTAAAAATATCTGTTTGAGAGCTTCAATGCTCCGATAAATTAACTGCCACTCGCCAACCCACTCCAAAAAGTAAAACGACGGGTTCTGGTATTGTTCCCCAAAATTCGCAATGAACAAAAGTCCATTTTTTTTCAGTTGCTTTTTTAACGCCGCGATCAAATGACGAGCTATGCGCTCATCCAGATAATCAAACAGACCTAAGGAAAAAATCAAATCATACTTCCCTTGCGGCACGTCTTTTTTTAAGGCAAAACGAACGGCATTTTGTCGATAAAAAGTTACTATTTCTGGGTAGTCGCGCAACAGGTTTTTGGCGTAGTCAATGGCTCCCTGGTCCTGATCGAAACAATCAATAGAAATCTGTCCAGCGGCAGGTGAAAGCTCATCTAAAAGTTCTTTAATATCCCGACAGGGGCCGGAAGCCAGGTCCATCACCTTTAGGCAGTCCCCCCTTCGAGATTTGAAAATAGTGGAAATAAACTTCTTTATATCTTGTTTCCGGTTGCGAATGGCATTGGCCGCGGGAGACATTTGGGAATAGTTATCGAAAAGACGCTCAAATCCGTTTGTTTGAGGATCATTACGGTACATATCATCAATGATTTTATAGTCCCCCGCGTAACCAAAAGGCTTTTCCAAGCTCCATCGAATATGCTCTCCATACAAAAAATCAGCGCGCAATTTTTTAATAAACATTTTTTTTAATTTATAAACGCTAACGTCATCGCCTTCTGCTAACCGCTCCTTTTCAAAAAGCATGAGATCGCGAAAAATAGCGTTTATCTCTTGATTAAAAACACTCTGATACTGCCCCCAGCTATCCGGATCTCGATCTAAATGATTTTTAATTTCCTTGGCTAGTTTGCGGTATTTTTTTATCTTGGATAAAAGCGAGATTTCCTGATTTTTAAGTAGCATATCAATGTTTGGCATACGTTATTCCCCGAGCGCTTTTTTAACTTCTGTTAAAAACTCTAAAAGATCGAATGGTTTCAGAATATACGCACTGGGTTTCAATGTTTGGGCGTTTTCCTCCGTTAATGGATCGGCGTACCCGGTCATGAAAATCCTGGGAGCCCGCTTTGCCTTGCGTGTAGCCATCAACTCCAGAATCCGCCGAACAGTTTCAATGCCATCGACCCCGGGTATTCGAATGTCGCTGATAATAAGATCAAAATCAATCGCTTCCGCCATCGCCAAAGCGTCGTCACATCGTTTGGCAACGAGCACTTCATAGCCATTTTTCTCGAGGGCGAGGACAAGACTTTTTGTAATCAGCTCCTCATCGTCTATCACAAGAATTTTTTTGCCCATGGCTGTTTTTCCTTTCCTGGTTCAATGCGATCACCAAACAAGCTCGGGATGCCATATCAAGTATCGGATAAATACGTGGATTCTGGAGAAAAATAATGTTCCGTGAGCGATAAAGCGGTTTTAGGAGGAGGGGGCCAGCGCCTGGACGGTGAAGACGTTCCAGTGTAAGTTTATTGAGATTTTCGGAAAGATCATCCGCGCGGGCAGGAAGCGCGATTGCAAGATTATCAATGTAACAGGCGAACCATCCAGATTGTTTGGGAAGTGCTTGTCGCGGTTAGGACTTCGGATCGTTCTTTCAAAGCAAGCGGTTTTGTTACAAGCCTGGGGAACTAGGATTTGAACCTAGACTAGGTGATCCAGAGTCACCTGTGCTACCGTTACACCATTCCCCAATGAAGGAGGTAAGCCAAGAACCCAGGGCAGAGGGAAAATCCTCACGGGCAATCCCGTTTTCTCTCCCGGCAAGAACGCAAAACGGGTGGAATTATAGCGAGTCCCGCCGCTTCACGCAACGCACAACGTCACTTAATTTTACGCGGGGCGTTTCTGCTCGATTTTGCCCCAGGTGTCACGGAGGGTGACAATCCGGTTAAAAACGGGCTGGCCGGGTCGGGAGTCTTTCGGATCCACGAAGAAATACCCCATGCGTTCAAACTGGACACGCTCCCCCGGCGCCATCTGCCCCAAAGCCGGTTCGAGCTTTGCGTGTTTCAAAACTTCCAGAGACTGGGGGTTCATGTTGACAAAGATATCTTTCCCTTCCGGAAAATCATTGGGATCCTTCGCGTTAAAAAGAGGCTCGTAAAGTCGAACCTCCGGTGAAACGGCATGCTTCGCCGATACCCAGTGAATGGTCCCTTTCACTTTCCGCCCGTCCGGAGGGTTATTGCCGCCGCGCGTCTCGGGATCATAAGTGCAATGGACCTCCTTCACGTCACCAGTCGCGGGGTCCTTGATGACCTTTTCACATTTGATGAAGTAAGCGTAACGCAAACGAACTTCTTTCCCGGGCGCCAGGCGGAAATATTTTGGCGGCGGCGTCTCACGGAAATCCTCCTGTTCAATGTAAAGCTCACGGCCAAACGGCACTTTGCGTGATCCCGCGGAAGGATCTTCGGGATTATTCACGGCTTCAAGCTCTTCGGTCTTCCCTTCCGGATAATTTGTGATCACCACTTTGAGCGGTTTAAGCACCGCCATCATGCGCGGCGCCGTTTTGTTGAGCTCTTCACGAATCGAATTTTCGAGCACCCCCATGTCAATGGTGCTGTTAAATTTGGCGACGCCGATCTGGTCACAAAAATTGCGAATGGACGAGGGCGTGTAACCTCTCCGGCGAAATCCCGAGATTGTGGGCATTCTCGGGTCATCCCAGCCGGAAACAATCTTCTGCTGGACAAGCCTGAGAAGAACCCTTTTGCTTAAAACGGTATGGGTCAGATTGAGCCGGGCAAACTCGATTTGCTGGGGCCGATGAATTCCCAGCTCCACCAGGAACCAGTCGTAAAGCGGCCGATTGTTTTCAAATTCAAGCGTGCAGAGGGAGTGCGTAATGCCCTCGATCGAATCTGAAATGCAGTGAGTAAAATCATACATCGGATAAATACACCACCGGTCACCGGTCCGGTGATGCGAGACCCGTTTGATCCGATACATCGTGGGATCCCGCATATTCATATTGGGGGAAGCCATATCAATCTTCGCGCGAAGAACACGAGCCCCGTCGGGGAATTCGCCCGCGCGCATCCGCCTGAAAAGATCCAGATTTTCTTCGACCGAGCGGTCGCGGTAAGGACTGTTTTTACCGGGCCGGGTCAAGGTCCCCCGATACTCCCGCTGTTCATCCGCCGTCAAATCGCAAACGTAGGCCTTCCCCTTTTGAATAAGGGTCTCCGCGTGCTGATAGAGAGAGTCAAAATAATCCGAAGCGTAATATTCCCGGTCTCCCCAGTCGAACCCAAGCCAGCGGACATCCTCCCGAATCGAGTTCACATATTCGTTTTCTTCTTTTTCGGGATTGGTATCATCAAACCGCAGATTGCAAAGCCCCCGGTAATCCCGGGCGATTCCAAAACTGATGCAAATCGCCTTGGCGTGGCCGATGTGGAGATAGCCGTTCGGCTCCGGCGGGAAACGGGTATGGATTCGCCCGCCGTTTTTACCGTTCGCGAGATCCCGGTCAATGATGTCCCGGATAAAATTTGAATGTTTTTTTTGAGGTTCCACTCTTTACGTCTCCATGATGACAAAAATCGGGAACGGCCCCCGGCCCTTAAAAGTAACCGCTCCCGGCTATTTAAAATTAAAAGCTCGTCTCTTTGACAAGAAGAATTTTTCGATAAAACAGGCGAGACATCTTCCAAAGCTGTCGAGCCACGATTATATCAGATTCTCTGAAGAGCCGAGCCTGCGATTTTAAAGAAAGAACGAGGAAAGGCGCTTCAGGCAGGTTTCTTTTCCAAGGAGGCTCATAAGCTCAAAAATACCTGGGCTGGCGGTTCCTCCGGTCAGGACGAAACGGAGCGGATGAATGATATCTTTTGGTTTAAACCCCGCGGATTCAGCCACCTGCTTTGTCTTCTGATCAAGAAGCGGAACGTCTTCAAAGTCTTCCAGTTCCTCGAGCTGGCCCCGAAGCTGGCGAAGAAGATCCATAACCGGCTTGTTCGCCTTGATCTCACCCATCATCGGATGGTCTTTGGCGTCGGGCTCGGAAAAACAGTACGACGCCTGATCCATCAGTTGTCCCAATGTTTCGATCCGCGGACGATACAACGCGATAAGTTTCCGCCATTTCCTTTCTTCGGGCAAACTCCCCTTCCCCTTCCAAAATTCCGTGATCCGCGTTTCATAATCTTCCGGCCTGATTTTGCGAATGTGTTGTCCGTTCAGCCATAAAAGTTTTTCCGGATTGAAACACGCCGCGGACTTGATAATCCGTTTCAGCGAAAACCTCTTGATGAGTTCCTGTAAAGTGAAAATTTCCTGGTTATCACCCGGATTCCAGCCCAGGAGCGCCAGATAATTCAAAAGTCCTTCCGGAAGAAAACCCTGTTTCCTGTATTCCGTAACCGCGACGGCCCCGTGGCGCTTGGAAAGCGGCGTTCCGTCCGCGCCCAAAATCAGTGGCAGGTGTCCGTACCTGGGAGATTTCCATCCAAGCGCCCGCTGGATCAAAATGTGACGCGGAGTATTCGGTAAATGATCGTCACCACGAATCACATGGGTCACTCCCATGTCGTGGTCATCAACGATCACCGCGAGATGGAAGGTCGGGAAACCGTCAGACTTCATAATGACCAGATCTTCAAAATCCGCGGTGGGATATTCGACTTTCTCTTTTACGATATCGTCAAAAATAACTTTCTGATCTTTTGGCATCCGGAACCTGATCGCGCCTTCCGATTCGTAAGCGAAACCCTTTTCGGTGAGTTCCCTGGCGACCTCCCGATACCGGTCCAGCCGGTTGCTCTGGCGCGCAATCGCCTCGTCCCAGTCCAGTCCAAGCCACTTGAGAGAATCCAGGATCTCCTGTTCAAACTCCGGAGTTGAACGAAGCCGATCCGTGTCCTCGATGCGAAGAAGAAATTTCCCTCCCTGCTGGCGGGCATATAAAAAATTAAAAAGCGCGGTCCGGACACCTCCGATATGAAGATACCCGGTCGGGGAAGGGGCAAAACGAACTCGGATGTTTGACATAGAATTCAATCAGGTTTCTAATTTGTATTAAAGTTGCGTCTGATAATCGAATGGGCTAGAGATTTCACGTGTTTAACGTCCAGCGGCTTTTCGAGGCATGAAACCGCCCCCATAGCCATTACCTTGCGCTTTTTTTCCGGACTGATAAACCCTGAAATAAACACGACGGGAACCTCGCTGATTTGCCGGATCTTTTCAAAAACCTTATCGCCCGTCATCCACGGCATGCTTGAATCGAGGAACACAAGGTCATATTCCTTTTCGGAAAGTTTCTTGATACCCCCCTCACCGGAATCCGCGTAATCTACTCTAAAGCCTTCGTGCTCCAGGGTTTCCGAAAACTCTTCGCAAATCGACGTCTCGTCATCCACAATGAGCAACCGACCTTGTTCCTCACGCTTCGGTATCGGGAAGTTTGAATTTTTCTCTGAGAGTTTCAAGGTAACTCCGCTTCGTGCTTTTGATCAATTTAAACGGGGCGTTCGACCGCCCGATTTCAACGATATAGCTATCGTCGATTTCCACTTTTTCTTGACCATCAGCCGTCAGCAGAGCCTTCTCAGCGGGATCATCCGTGCGAACCTGCACCATTATTTTTTCGTCGGCGCCAATCACGAGCGACCGGAGGCTGAGCGCGTGCGGACAGATCGGGGTAATGATAAACACTTCGAGTTTAGGATGCACCACCGCCCCGTCCGCGGAAAGCGAGTATCCGGTCGAACCCGTCGGCGTCGCGATAATCACCCCGTCTCCCCGGAAACTGGTGAGTTTTTCGCCGGACACAAAAACATCCAGGCGCAAAATCCGCGCGAGCCCTTCCCGGCTGATCACGATGTCGTTTAAGGCCAGAAAGCGGCGCTCCATTTTCTTGGTTTTGCTCCAGGCGGTACAAGACAGCATGATTCTGTCTTCAATCTCGGGGATCTGAAAATATGCCGCCAATGCTTCAAAAACTTCCGATTGTTTCACTTCGGTCAAAAAACCAAGCCCCCCCAGATTAATCCCCAATACCGGAACGGAGCGGTTCCGCAAATGTTTCACGATGGAAAGCATCGTGCCGTCGCCCCCGAGAGAAATCACAAAATCCGTATCTTCAATAAATTGTTCGATCGGCTCAGTCAGGGAATCCACAACCACAAGATCCCGCTTCTCGAGCCAGTCGCGAATTTTCGCGGCAAGTTCAATCGCCCCTCTTTTTTTCTGATTCACAACAATTCCGATTTTTTTCATCATTGGGTCCTCCGGTGGACTGGATCGCTTAAGCAAAACTCACACCAAAAGCCTTCACCTTCGGCTCATTTTCAGATCAAAACAGAAAGCTCCGAAACACAAAAAAAGGTTAAAGGTGAAATGTCTCTTTTTTTCGTTCAAGGGTCCGATGAAATTTGTCTTCGATGTCCTCGATTGAGCCTTTTAATGCCGAAAAAATCTTGGCGACCTGCTCACCATTGTAGGCGTATTGTGAACTCGCGAGATTCCCGATCAACCGGATTTTGTCGAGCGCCGCCGCGACTCGCTGTTCGGCCAGTCGTTTAAACTTCGCTTCTTTTGTCTCGCCCGCAACACCCGCGTCACCCTGTTTTATCTCTTCGTTCGGTTCCAAGATAATCTCTCCTTTGTTAGCGCGGGTTGGGCTCGATCCCAAAACCCGCCGATTTTTCACGTTTTTTCTGACCGCTTAGTTCTTTGATCACGGAATCAGCCACCTTTTCCGGGGACAGCCCAAACGAGTCGAGTTGTTTCTCGCGGGAACCATGTTCGATAAATTCATTGGGAAGCGCCAGCCGTTTCAGGGCGACCGTCCTGAGATTTCTGATCTCAAGGAACTCAAGAACTTTGGCGCCAAATCCGCCGGTTATGACGTGCTCCTCAAGCGTAAAAAGCATCCGGGTTTTTCTAATCGACTCCAGAATCAGAGTTTCATCGAGAGGTTTTGCAAACCGCATGTTGACCACTCGCGCCGAGACCCCTTTTTCCCTGAGAAGCGCGTGCGCCTTGCAGGCAACCTCCACCATACTCCCCAGCGCGAGAAGCGTCACATCCTCGCCGTCAAACATGACCTCCCCTTCACCCGTTTGAAAAGAACGTTTGGGAAATTCATCAAACAGTTTGGCGATATTGGCCCGCGGATAGCGCAGTACAAAGGGAACGGACGCTTCCAGCCCGAGCTCAAGCATTTTCTCCATTTCAAATTCATCTTTCGGAGCCCCGATCACTATCCCCGGCACCGAACCGAGATACGCCATGTCAAAAATCCCTTGATGTGTCGCGCCATCCGCGCCCACAATCCCCGCCCGGTCCAGGGCAAGCACGACCCCGGTTCTTTGGAGAGCCACATCATGCATGATCGAATCATGGGAGCGTTGCATAAAGGTCGAATAAACCGCCACCACGGGTTTGAGCCCGCTTCGGGCCATGGCTCCGGCAAACGTGACCGCGTGTTGTTCGGCAATCCCCACGTCAAAACAGCGCTCCGGGAAAACTTTTTGAAAATCAGTCAGACCGGTCCCTGAAAGCATCGCCGCCGTCACGGCCACCACTGACGGATCCCTGCGGGCATGCTTCAAAATTGCGTCCGAAAACGCCTGGGTAAACGAGATCCCGTGCGTGGAATTTGTTTCCCTCGCGCCTTCCATTTTTACTCCGGTCTTGACATTGAACGGCGCGACACCATGCCCCTTTTCCTGATCCTGTTCCGCGTATTCGCAGCCTCGTCCCTTTTTCGTTATCACGTGAAGGAGACTGCAAGTATTCAGGGCAAGGATATCTTTCAGAATCTTGACCAAATGGATCACGTTGTGCCCGTCCACGGGGCCAAAATACCGGAAGCCAAACTCTTCAAAAAGAACGCCCGGGACAAAGAGGTGCTTCATGCTATCAAGAGAGGTATTCGCCAATTTTTGAAGCCGGGGAAATTTCTGGAGTTGCTTTTCCATTTCACCGCGCACCTTGTTATAAAGCGGATGAGTGAGGACTTTGTTCAAATAGCGGCTGACCGCGCCCACGTTCTTCGCGATCGACATCTCGTTGTCATTTAAAATAATCAGCATGTTCTTTTTGAGCTGTCCGGCATGATTGAGCGCTTCAAACGAAAGGCCAGCCGTCAGGGCACCATCCCCGACTATCGCGACCACTTGCTCGTTCCCCTTTCTGATGTCCCGCGCGCAGGCAAGCCCGATGGCTTGCGAAATGGCGGTACCGGCGTGTCCCACGATGAACGGGTCATGACAACTCTCCCAGGGCGCCGGAAATCCGCTCAGGCCGCCCGGCTGGCGTAAAGTCGCCATTTGATCACGTCGACCGGTAATCATTTTGTGAACATACGCCTGATGCCCGACATCCCAGCAAATCTTGTCCGTCGGTGAATTTAACACATAGTGAAGCGCCATCGTCAGCTCAAGAGTTCCGAGACTTGCTCCCAGATGTCCCCCCGTTTTCGCGACCGACTCTATCAAAAACTGACGGTACTCTTCCGCCACCTCGGGCAGTTTTTCAAGAGGCACCTTTTTCAGGTCGTCAGGGCTATTGATTTTGTGTATCCAGTTTGTCACCGTTGTAACATCCTCTTATTTTTGGGGAATTCGTGATTCAAGGAAATCCGCTAACAACACCAAACATCGGGCTCTTGTCCCAAGTTTGCCGGCTACCTTTTTTGCCGTTTGTATCAATTTTTCAGCTTTTTGAACCACCCGGTCTTCAGGCATAAACCGGCAATAACCGTCTTGATCCAGCAAATCATCCACCACCTGAAAAGCCAGTCCGACCGCGCGCGCGTACCGGTCAACGAGAACAAGCTGTTTCGGCGAAGCACCGGCCACCAGGGCGCCGGCTCTCACGCTCGCGTGAATTAACTTTCCGGTTTTATTGGCACAAATGAAATCATGCGTCGCGAGATCAAGCCGTCTGGAAGCGGTTTCAATATCTTCGACCTGGCCTGCAATCATACCACGCGCTCCGGCCGCGATCGATATCTCCCGCACAAGCCGGATCGCCCTTTCGGCAGGTTGGACTCCCGAAAGGATTTCAAAAGCCATGGTCAGCAACCCGTCTCCGGCCAGAATGGCTGTCGCTTCTCCGAATTTCTTGTGACACGTCAACCTTCCCCGGCGGACAGCATCATTATCGAGCGCGGGAAGATCATCGTGCACGAGCGAGTAAGTATGAATCAACTCAAGCGCACAGGCCGGACGAATCGCGTCCTTCATCCGACCTCCGCAAGCCTCACAAGCCGCGAGAACAAGAATCGGCCGGAACCGTTTCCCGCCGGTAAACACCGCGTACTGCATGGCTTGATGGATCGCCTTGGGTCTTCCCGCGCGACTTTGAAGCTCTTTTTTGAGCGTCTGTTCAATCAGCCTGAGATGTACTTTGAAACAGGTCCCGTAATCGGCCATTTAGTCTTCCTCGTCTGAAGAATTTTCACCGCGAACAAGGCCTTTTTTTCTGACCTTCGCCGCCGGCTTTCCGCACGCGTCAAAAGGTTCTTTTTTGAACGAACCATCAAGCGCTCGAGTCAGAACCTCGATCTTTTTCTCCGCTTCAGTCAATTGGGATTGACAGGCACGGACAAGACCGACCCCTTCCTCATATTTTTTGAGCGCTTGATCCAGCGTGAGCTCTCCGCCTTCAAGCGCCGCGACTGTCTTTTCCAGACTTTCCATCGCCTTTTCAAAATCTATTTTTGCTTTTTTCTCTGCCATGGACATCCTTTCAACCCGCAAAAAGTCGGGTGTTTTAAGTCCGGGGAGAACATGTCTCCTTCGTTGCGATCACTCTGGAAACCAGTTCACCCTGATGAAGTCTTGTTCTGATTTCTGTCCCTGTCGGAAGATTCTCGGCTGACTTGAGCACAGCGCCCCGGGCGTCAAACGTCACCGAATATCCACGTTCCAGGATTCCTAACGGATTTAACACATTCAATTTTCCGGTCGCGGTCTGGAAAACCTGTTTTTTAAAAGTCATCCAGTTCGTCAGGGAGGTCTGGAGCCTCTTTCCCAATTCATCCATCCGCTCGATAAACTGTTCAAGTAAATAGCGCGGTTGCCGAAACGCGGCGCTTGCCGCCAGATTTTTCAGCGTTTCCCGACGTTCCCTCAGCCGAAAAATCATTCCCTGTCTTAGCCGTTCCGCCGCGTCTTTTATCTTCAGCTCAAGTTCCCCCCGGCTTGCCACCACAAGTTCAGCGGCCGCCGACGGAGTCGGAGCGCGAAGATCCGCCACAAAATCGGCGATTGTCCAGTCCGTCTCATGCCCCACGGCCGAAATGACAGGGATCGCGGAATCAAAAATCGCGCGAGCGACCGGCTCTTCATTGAAGGCCCAAAGATCTTCGAGACTTCCTCCCCCGCGGCCAACGATCAAAACCTCCGCCTCGCCGCGCTGGTTCATGATCCGAATCGCTTCCGCGATTTCTTCGCCGGCCCCTTCCCCCTGGACCTTGACAGGGTAAAGAAGAATATGGGTGCCGCAAAATCTCCGGTTAATGACATTCAATATATCATGGATCGCCGCGCCGGTCGGTGAAGTAATCACCCCAACCGTCTTTGGGAATTTGGGCACTGGTCTTTTCCGTTCGCTCCGGAACAAACCTTCCTTTTCTAACCGTTCTTTCAACTGCTGGAAGGCCAGTTGAAGCGCCCCCACTCCTTTGGGCTCAATGCGTTCGATGTAGAATTGATATTGTCCCCGCGCTTCATAAACCGAAACACGCCCAAACACCAGTACCTTGTGACCATCCTCCGGTTCAAACTTTAGTCCTTTATGATAGAAACTGAAAAAAACCGCCGAAATTTGCGACTGTTCATCCTTCAGCGTCAAATAAATGTGTCCGGAACTGTGGCGTTTGAAGTTCGAAATCTCTCCTTCCACCCAAATTCCCGTATAACGCGTTTCAAGAACGCCGCGAACCTCCTTGTTCAGCTCACTGATCGTATAAATTTTACCGTCTAGTATCTTCATTCGTTTAGTTTTCGCTCACATTCCCCGTCTGGCCCCGGCGAAAAAAAGACCCGCTTCCGGTCTAATCGGTAATAACACAATCCATGGGGACATCTGTTTTTGTCACGGGAAGCTGGCGAACCATCTGTTCCCGGAAACACAGCCCTATCTTAAAAATTTTCCCGGCCTTCCGCAATAATTGATCGTAATATCCCGCGCCGCGCCCCATCCGGTTCCCTTTTTTGTCAAATCCGACACCGGGGACAACTATCACCTCCATCCGGGAAACACTTCGCCGGGGACACGTAGCCTTGGGTTCCATGATGGAATAGGCTCCCCTTTGGAGATCGTTCTTGATCGATTGAATCCGGCACAGCGAAAGTCGCCGGGTGTTCAGATTAACGCGAGGAAGATAGATTTCCTTATCCTTAACGAGCGTTTCCAGACATAAACGAGTTTGAACTTCAGGAGCAATATCAAAATAGAACGCGATCTTTTTTGCCGCCAAAAATCGGGGATGTTTGAAAAGCTTCCTGAGGATTTTCCGGCTTTTTTGAAGGCGCTTCGAGCGGGGAATCGCCTGCCGCCTCGCCAGGAGTTCTCGCCTCACGGCATTTTTAGAGGAGGGAGAAGGCATCGCTTAATTCAGACCGCCTCCGGCCTGGTCCAGTTCAGCCTTCCGAAGCCTTTCCCTTTGGCGGGCCATCTCCTGGAAAAATTTTTCCCTTTCCCTCTGAAACGCCGCCTTTTGAATATCAAGCTCCTCTTTGTCCTTCCGAAGCTCATCACGTCCAGAATCAGAAGCGAGGCTCCCGCCCGCCGCCATTTCCAATTCACGATTTCTCGCTTTAAGTTCCGAAATTTCACCCGAAAGTTTCCGGTTCGCTTCCTTCAATTCCGCGATTTTTTGTTCAAAAGATTCGATGACCCGGGGGTCCGCCGCGGCCGCCGCAAGCCTGTCATCTTCCCCAAGAGTCGGGGGCGTGCCCGCATAATCTCCGGAGAAATTCTGGGGGTTTCCATCCCGCATCTTTTGAAAGAGTTCTTCTTTCAGCCGCTCCAAGTCCTGTTCCTTGTCCTGGATCATCCGGATCTGCTGGTCGCGGACTTTTTCCCATTCCGATTTCAGAGTCTCAAATTCCGCCATCGTCTCCGGCTGGACATTGAGGTCCGAAGCTTCGTCCGAAAAAGCTGGCGTGACAAAAATAAAAATTGCCCCCAAAACAAAAATAAAAGACAACGCGTTTTTTAAATTTTGTATTTTCAGATCGATACCCATATAATACTGCCTCATTGCCCCCATAGCTCAATTGGATAGAGCATCTCCGTCCTAAGGAGAGGGTTGCATGTTCGATTCATGCTGGGGGCATTTTTTTCAGATTGTTTCCCGAAAGACGATTTCCATTTTCCTCCCTTGAACGAGAGGCGTAACGGATTTCAGAACTTCAACACCGAAGACACGTCGCACTTCGCGAGTTTTTTCCTGCCGTTAAGAAACCCCAGCTCGATCACGAAGGCCTGAAGAACCACTTTACCGCCAATTAACCGGACAAGCTTCGCCGCCGCCTGCGCCGTTCCTCCGGTCGCGAGGAGATCATCCACAATGGCCACTTTCTGCCCGCGTTTGACGGCGTCCGCGTGAATCTCGAGAACATCCTGACCATATTCAAGCGTGCAACGAACCCGTTTCGTGCGCCAGGGAAGTTTTCCCTTTTTCCGGATCGGAACAAATCCGATCCCGAGTTTCGTCGCGACCGGGGCCCCAAAAAGAAAGCCGCGGGATTCAATTCCCGCCACGAGATCCGCCTTTGATTTTTTAACGGCTTTCGCTAACAGGGCGATCACCTCGCGAAAAGCCGCCGGGTCCCTGAGGACGGGCGTGATATCCTTGAAAAGAATTCCTTTTTTGGGAAAATCCGCGACGTCGCGTACTTTGGACCTTAACGAAGTAATACTCATGGGTTCCTCCCGGGGATTAAAGTGTGATCAAAAAAAACTTACTGGTGCGTAAGGTAGTTTTCGAAGATGTCACCTTCGAGAACAAGCCGGGCGCGAATTCTTTTTAAGGCCACCGCCTCGATCTGACGAATCCGCTCCCGCGTCACATTGAAGTGCTGAGCTACTTCTTCCAGGGTGTGCGGGTCATGCTCCCCAAACCCGAATCGCAAAGTGAGGATTTTTCTCTCCCGCTCGTCCAGATGATCCAGGAGATTTTGAATTCTTTCACTCTTCAGGACCTCCGCCGCCCGGGAATCCGGGTTATTGGCGACATCATCTTCGATGAGATCAATGAGCTCCGCGGTCCCGTCAAGACTGATCGGCGTGTTCAGTGAACTGGGTTTATTCGCGATGTTTTCAATTTCACGGACCTTCGCGACCGGAATTTCAAGCACCTTGGCAATCTCGCGCCGCGTTGGAGGACGATTCAGTCTCTGGGTTAAAGCGTCACGAACCCGCCGCCATCTGGCGATAATATCGTACATATAAACCGGAATACGAATCGTCTTTCCATGATTGGAGAGCGAGCGCATCATTCCCTGTTTAATCCACCAGGACGCGTAGGTTGAAAACCGGTACCCCCGCTTCGGATCAAACTTCTCGACCGCGCGCATCAAGCCAATATTCCCTTCTTCCACCAGATCTGAAAAGGGAAGTCCCATGTGCGTGTAGCGTTTGGCAATGGCAATCACGAGACGGAGATTCGAACGGATCATACGGTGACGGGCTTCTTCTCCTTTGGGGCCGCCCCTTTGCACGAGTTTCGCCAGCGATATTTCCTCCTCCGGCGTCAAAAGAGGGATGTGCTCAATTTGATCCAGATAAATTTTCATCGCGGTTCGATCGAGCGTTTGATCGGTCGAATCTTCGGAATGGTTATCGTCAGGCTCATCCTCTTCGCGAAGTTGCTTCCTACGCTCCCCCGTCGTCTCAAGCAGGGCTTCCTTCCTGACGAGATTCGAAGCTTCCTCCTGAAACGCTTTTTCTTTCAGAAGGAGTTTTTCCGTTTTGCTTTTACTGGAGGAACGCGAGCTTTTGGATGAAGACAGCTTGGAACCGAGGTGGGAACGGCGAACCACAAGCCGGGACCGCTTAGAGCGACGCCGCCTTGCTTTTACCTGAACACGCCGTTTTTTAAATTGGCGAACAGAGCCGGTTTTCTTTTTTTTATTTTTTCCTGCCATGAGAACCGTTAGGTGATATCTCTCGCCTGCCGGCGTTATCTTCGGAAGGCCAGAGTTTCCCCTGACCTTCCGAAGGAGCAATGGTTTTTAAACGTTGGCGCTTATTTCTTTCCTCGAAGCGCCGCCTGGGCCGCCGCGAGCCGCGCGATCGGCACACGATACGGCGAGCAACTGACATAATTCATCCCGACCCGGTGACAAAAATCAACCGAATCCGGATCTCCGCCATGCTCACCACAAATTCCGATTTTTAGGTCCTTCTTTGTTTTACGACCCTTTTCGACCGCCAGACGAACCAGGGAGCCGACTCCTTCTTCATCAATGGACTGAAACACGTCTTTCTCGAAAATATTCTGCTCGAGATACGCACCCATGAAGTTTCCGGAATCATCGCGTGAAAACCCGAGGGTCATCTGCGTCAGATCGTTCGTCCCGAACGAGAAAAAATCCGCCGCCTCGGCGACACGATCCGCGGTCAACGCCGCCCGCGGAACTTCAATCATTGTTCCGATCATATAATCAACCTTGGTCTTCTTTTCCTCAAAAACCTTGTTGATCACCCCGATCGAAAGCTCTTTCAGAATGTCAAATTCCTTTTTGGTCCCGATAAGGGGGATCATGATCTCGGGAATCACTTTAATTCCCTTTTTCTTGAGGTTGCAAGCCGCCTCAATGATCGCGCGAACCTGCATGGCATAAATCTCCGGATATGTGATCCCAAGACGACAGCCGCGATGCCCCAACATCGGATTGAACTCGTGCAGGGCATTGACTTTGTTCTTGATGACATCCACCGGCACATTCATGACTTGCGCCATTTCTTTCTGGTTTTCTTCTTCCTGCGGGAGGAACTCATGAAGAGGCGGATCCAGCAAACGGATCGTCACGGGAAGCCCCTTCATCGCCTCAAAAATACCTTCAAAATCTCCGCGTTGCATCGGGAGAAGTTTGGCAAGCGCCTTCTCGCGTCCCGCCGTGTCATCGGCCAAAATCATTTCGCGAACGGCGATGATCCGATCTCCCTCAAAAAACATATGTTCCGTCCGGCAAAGACCAATCCCCTCGGCACCAAACTTGCGGGCCACGGTCGCGTCAAGCGGCGTGTCGCCATTCGTTCGCACCTTGAGAACGCGAACACCATCGGCCCACTTCATAAGAGTTCCGAAGTCCCCGGAAAGCGTCGGCTCAATGGTATTGAGTTTACCTTCGTAAACGTAGCCAAGCGTTCCGTCGAGGGAAATAAAATCCCCTTCCTTCACGGTCACTTTCCCCGCGGTGAACCGCTTCGCCTTATAATCAATGTTAATGCCGCTCACTCCCGCCACACAGCATTTCCCCATACCGCGGGCGACCACCGCCGCGTGCGACGTCATGCCGCCGCGTGAGGTCAAAATACCGACCGCGACGTTCATCCCGCCAATATCTTCGGGCGAAGTTTCGACACGGACGAGCACCACGGTCTCCCCTCTCTCCACCCACGCTTCCGCCTCATCAGCGGTAAACACCACTCTGCCGGTCGCGGCGCCCGGAGAAGCCGGAAGACCCGTCGCGATCGGTTGTTTTGTTTTTTGCTGTTTGGGATCAAACGTCGGATGGAGCAATTGATCCAGCTGTTTGGGAGCGACCCGAAGGATCGCGTCCTTCTGGGAGATCATTTTTTCCTTCACCATTTCCACCGCGGTACGGACCGCCGCGGCCGCCGTGCGTTTTCCGCTACGGGTCTGAAGGATGTAAAGTTTCCCTTCCTGAATGGTAAATTCAATATCCTGCATGTCCCGGTAATGCCGCTCAAGGCGCAACCGGATAGTATCGAGTTGCTTGTATACCGCCGGCCATTTTTGCGCGAGTACCGAAATCGGTTCCGGGGTCCGGATCCCGGCCACAACGTCCTCGCCCTGCGCGTTCACAAGATACTCGCCGTAAAACTTATTCTCGCCGGTCGAAGGGTTACGGGTAAAGCAGACACCCGTTCCGGACGTTTCCCCCATGTTGCCAAACACCATCGCCTGGACGTTCACCGCCGTGCCAAGCAAACCGCGGATTTCGTTGATCTGGCGATACTTGAGCGCGCGCGGGCAATTCCAGGAATTAAACACCGCGTTCACGGATTTCACCAACTGGTCAAACGGATCCTGGGGAAACTCTTCTCCCGTGTGATCCTGATAGACTTTTTTATACTGACGGACAACCTCTTTCAGGTCATTGGCGTTCAGATCGGTATCAGCCTTCGCGCCAACCTGCTGTTTTTTCTTTTCAAGCACATGCTCGAACTCATCGTGCGGAACTTCCATCACGACATCGCCGAACATCTGGATAAAACGACGATAGGAATCCCAGGCAAAGCGTTCGTTTTCGGTCTTTGCAATGAGTCCCTGCACGACGTCGGCGTTCAGACCCAGGTTCAGAACCGTGTCCATCATGCCCGGCATCGAAACCGCCGCGCCGGAACGGACAGAAACGAGAAGCGGATTGTTCCGGTCACCAAACTTAAGCCCCATCGCTTTTTCGAGTTTGACGATATTGTCACGAACCTGCTGTTCAAGACCCACCGGCCATTTCTTTCCGTTCCGGTAGAACAGATCGCAGGTTTCGGTGGTAATCGTAAAACCGGCGGGGACCGGGACGCCAAGGTTGGTCATTTCCGCGAGATTTGCTCCCTTGCCGCCCAGGAGCTGTTTCATCTTGGCATCACCCTCGGCCTTGCCGGCGCCAAAAAAATAGACGTATTTAGACTTGGAAGATTTGGATTTTTTGGAACCTGACTTGCCGGATCTCCTGCGCGTAGCGGTACTCATGGTGTTTCTTTCACTCCTTATAATAGTCGTCCAGCGCCCCCGCCTCTAAAAGGCGAAACGATGGACTTGTTGGTTATAGAATGCAATTTTAATTTACCCCTTTGACTGACCCGCGCGGGGTTTCAGGCAGGGCAAAGAAGAGCGTGGATTATATCATTCTTCGTCAAGTCTGGATAGCAAAGAAAGATCGGCCAGCTTTTCCGTATAAATACGGTTCACCAAACCCACAAGCGCCATCCGGTTATCCCGGACCGACGGCTCCTCCGTATTCACAAGCACGTGATCAAAAAAGTCGTGAAGTGGATGAGAGAATGTCCGCGCGAACAACTCAGTCCCCTTCCCGTACGCACCGCTTTCGATCAGCCCGGAAACTTCCCCAGCCTTCAGACGAATGATTTCATACAGCCTTTTTTCCTGCTCCTCCGTAAAAAGCTCCGGTCTGATTTCTCCCGGAGTTTTCCCGTATCCCTTTAACATGTTGGCCGTCCGCTGAATCACTTTCGCGGCCCGGACAAGAACTTTTTCATCCATGCCGCTCAACACCCCGTACCTTCTGAACACATCCGCGACATCATCAAAACGAGCCTTCATGACCGCCTGCAAAATTTCAAACTCCCGGGCGCCGGGTTTCACTCCGGATTCAAACACCGTTCGATCCTGAAGAAATTTGAGAATCCTTTCGGTCAGCTTTTCTTTTTTATTCAAACGATCCCCGTAAAGTTCGATATTGGCCTTGATCATTTGCGTCAGAGAAAAACGCAACTCAAACGCGCGGATCAACTTCACGATCGCGCCGCCGGCGCGCCTCAAGGCGAATGGATCCTGACTTCCGGTCGGTTCAATTCCGGTTCCAAAGGCGCCCACCAAAAGATCCAGTCGGTCCATAACCCCGAAAAGGGCGCCCAGTAAAGTCATGGACCGCGCCACCGACTTGTGATCTTCCGAGAGATTTTTAGGGAGATATTGGGTCCCTATCGCGAGGGCCACCGATTGATTCTCGCCGGACTCGAGCGCGTACTCACGCCCCACAATCCCCTGGAGATCCGGCATTTCATAAACCAGATTCGTCATGAGGTCAATTTTGGACAGACAGGCCGTGCGCGCGAGATCGTCCGCGAGATCCTTCTTCCCCGTCATGTCCGCGAAAACAGGCGCGAGTTTCTCAAGCCGCTCCGTTTTTTCAAGCATCGAGCCGAGCTTGCCAAGATACACCAGCTGGCTCAAAAGTCCTTTTTTAGATTCCAGTTTTTCCCGGGTATCAGCTTCATAAAAATAGCGGGCATCTTTCAACCGGGATTCCAGAACGTTCTCGTAATCCGCTTTAATCTTCGAAAGTCCTGACCGCTTTCCGTTCATCACCGCGACGAAGCGGTTGAAAGGCCGGCCCTTCGAATCGTAACAGGCAAAGGTTTTCTGGTTTTTCTTCATGCAACTCGCGAGCACCTCGGCCGGAAGATCAAGGTACTCCTGAGAAAAAACGCCCTGGATCAGAAACGGTTCTTCCGTCAGGTGGGCATTGATATGGACCAATTCTTCATCGATCTGTTTTTGCTGAAAGCGACCTTTCAGCGCCTGCCGGATCAGACTTTTACGAGCGTCAAGACTTAGGAGAATATGTTTCTTTTTAAGGAGCGCGACATACAACTTCCAGTCGGCCCGGGGAATGGCAAAGGACCGCGGAGCAAGAAACCGGTGGCCGAAGCTCCGGTTGCCCGCGTTAACATCCGCGATCCGCAGGGACATTTTTTTAGAATCCATCAGCGCCACGAGCCAGCGGATGGGGCGCGGGAACCGAAATCCGGACTGGTCCCATCGCATGAATTTCGAAAATCCGAGCGACGCGATCACGTCTTTCAGAATTTCAGGAAAAATCGCGGCAACGGCCTTGCCCTTCTCGTGTTTTTTGAGAAAGATGAATTTCCCTTTCGGGGTATCGCGAACCTCGATATCCTCTTCAGTCGCCCGCTTACTCTTGAGGAAACCTTGCAACACCGCGGTCGGTTTGCCCTGCGCGTCAAAACATTTTTCCCGGGATGGCCCCGAAATCTCGACCGTACGATCCTGTTGCCTGGAAACAATTCCTCCGGCAAAAATCGCGATCCGCCGGGGAGTCGCCTCAACCTTGACCTCGTTAAAGGCAATTCGCTCGTCAACCAGCCTTTGGCGAAGCTTCACCGCCAGTTCATCGTAAACGGTATCGATGACCGCTACCGGCAATTCCTCCGTCCCAATTTCCACGAGAATGTTCGCCATATTCAGTCTCTCGCCGCCCGTCGTTTGTTTTTAGCCTTTACCTTGAGAAGCGGGAAACCTTGCGCTTCACGGCTTTTGAGATATCCCTCGGCACATTTTCTCGCCAGCGCGCGGACCCGGGCAATGTAACGGGGACGCTCATTAACGCTCACTGCTCCCCGGGCATCCAGCAAATTAAAAGTATGTGAGGTTTTAAGACAGCAATCATAAGCCGGCAGAACCATTCCCTCTTCCACCAACCGCGCGGCCTGTTTTTCGTAATCCTCGAAATGTCTTTTGTAAATCTCAGGATCCGCCCCCTCGAAATTAAATTTCGAAAACTCTTTTTCACCCTGCAAATGCACGTCCCCGTAAGTCACCCGCTCGTTCCACTGAATGTCAAAAAGCGAATCCTTCTTTTGCAAAAACATCGCGATCCGCTCCAGTCCGTAAGTAATCTCGCAGGACACGACATCCAGGTCGATCGACCCGCATTGCTGAAAATAGGTGAACTGCGTAATCTCAAGGCTGTCGAGCCAGACCTCCCATCCAAGTCCCCAGGCCCCGAGCGTTGGCGATTCCCAGTCATCCTCGACAAACCGGATATCATGCGAAAGCGCGTTAATCCCGACCGCGCGAAGGCTCCCGAGATAAAGCTCCTGAACATTGGCGGGAGAAGGTTTCAGAATGACCTGGTACTGATAATAGTGCTGGGTCCTGTGGGGATTTTCTCCGTAACGCCCATCCGTCGGCCGGCGAGAGGGCTCCACGTAAGCGGCTTTCCATGGTTCAGGCCCGAGCGCGCGAAGAAAGGTATGGGGCGAAAATGTGCCGGCGCCGACCTCAAGGTCATAAGGCTGCATCACAAGACAGCCCTGGCGCGCCCAATACTGATTTAGCGTTTGTATTAACTCCTGAAAACTCAATGGTTTAGGCATCTTTTATACCGGATTTTCGCTCTCGAAATAATTCTCTGAAAAGGAAGGATCAAAGTTGCGGAATTGTATCAAAAAGGATGATCTGAAGCAAGCGCAGGCCCGGTCA
>ENA-UPXM01001148-UPXM01001148.1-activated-sludge-metagenome-genome-assembly--contig:-NODE-1148-length-35406-cov-7.989534_pt1 | contig 35406 bp, 34 predicted proteins | sample MGYA00238178_ERZ772708 | MGnify/ENA primary metagenome ERZ772708 (study PRJEB29002, sample SAMN05720212) | activated sludge metagenome | isolation source: anaerobic digester from wastewater... | reverse complement strand
GCTGATGCTCCAGTTGATGACCGACATGGTCAAAAATACCGTTGACACGCTTACAGAGCTTTCTGAAGGTGGAGATTTAAAGAAATTCGATGGTGCCAATCTTACTCAGGAAGGCATCAACAAAGTGATGGGAATCGTCGACGATGCCCTCTTTGCCGCCCAGATGGCGGAAGAGCTTTCCGGAGCTTCTTCCATCGACTTCACCGGTAGTCTGGATCTGTCGTCGCTCCTTGAAAACATCGGTGGCAAGGGAAGAAACCGGATCCAGGCGCGTGATGATGGCGATGATTTCGATTTTGAGGAAGTGATACCCACCCTCTTAGGCTTGTCCAAAGAAATCACCGCCATGATGGGAGCGGAGCTCAGAAATGGTGAGGTTATCATCAATCAGCAAAAGTATCGAACCTTCATGGCGATGATGAAATCCTACCGTTCCTCCCTTGAATATGCGTTCGGCTTTGGTTTCGACGCACAACAGATGAAGAAATACAGGTTTGCCAACAGAGAGCATCTCGATCTCTCTTCACTCATTAAGTATCTTCTTGCGGTGATTGCTACCGAGCATGAAGGGTATATCAAGTATTACAATAAGGATAAGGCAGACAGCGAGAAAGTGAGTTCTCGAAAGTTGATCGAGGAGTTCCTTGATGAAAACCAAGTGTTTGTAACCGGAGATCTGGACGACGACGATTACGATGATTTTGAGCTTGCTCCAATTGAAAATGTAGAAACGATTTATAAGGACGTCGTTGATTATCTTAAAGACAGGGACGGAGAAGGACTTGGTGAAACCATCAAGAATACCTTGCTTGGAATCAATGCGTTTGCCGGTGGTGATATGCTTGCTGAGTTGCTTGAACAGTTTGATTTAAAGGAAATCTTCAGCGGTGAAGAGGATGGGGAGGGAGATTGATATGAAGAAGAGACTCCTTGTAATTTTATTAATCGTGCTTGTCGGAGTCGCTCCGCTGTTGGCTGCAACAACGTATGGACCCGATAACGCAGCGTATGAGCAGACCGCTCAACCGTTTACCGGAACGAACATCTGGTCCTTGTCGATGGGTGGAGCCGGTTTGGGAATGAAAGGATATTCGGAGAGTTTTCTGTTGAACCCGGCGAACCTTCCGGGAAGCGGATTCAAGCTTTCGATACCCGCCGTAACCGTGACCGCCTACAACGTCGTGAAAATCCTGGAAAGCCCGATGATCGATTATATCGCTTCCGGTGAAGATGAAGACATGATCAAAGCCGCCCAGGAGTTCCTGAAAACGATCGGCAAAGGACAGGGCGACGTTCTGACGACGGATATCAGCCTGCTCACGCTGAATGCCGGAGGTCTCGGCCTTTCGGTCCAAGCCCAGGAACGCCTGATGAGCTATAAGACGGGAGCGGAAATGACTTCCACCAAGCTCATCGCCCAGGTAACCGCCGCGGCCACGCTTGGCCTCGGGTTCAAGATCCCGGTCATCCCCAAGTGGCTTGACATCGATCTGGGAGCGAACGTTCAGGTTGCCTATAAAGCATACCTTGAACAGATTGATGCTCAGACGATCATCGGGATGATGGGTGACGACTCAAGCGATCCTGCCAAAGTCTTCCTCAACGAGACACCGCTGATCGCCGGCTGGTCGATGCCGATCACAATCGGAATGAACGTCAACGGACCGTACGGTCTGAGTCTTTCCGCGGTTGCCAGGAACATCAACGCCACGCAACATATGACGGCATACAAATCGGTAGATGACTGGGCGATCGAGAACTTTGACCAAAGCATTTCGGGCGAAGCAGGACATAATCCTGCAACTATCGAGGAGTTTGAAGTCGTTCCCGAATTCCGCTTCGACCTAGGTCTTAGCTGGAGTCAATCCCTTGGCGGTTCGCTGCTCACACCGACTCTTTCATTCGATATAGTCGATGCCGGGAAATTGGCCGGTTTGCAGGGCGATGACCTGACTCGAGCGTTCTGGGAAAGCACGAGAATCGGAGCATCGCTCCGCTTGCTGGATATCCTCGATCTCCGCTACGGCTTGAGCAAAGGATATCATTCGGTCGGACTCGGTATCGATCTCTTTGTCGTCCACCTCGATGTGGCGTATTACACCCTCGAGTACGGCAAGAATCTTGGAGACAAACCGATCGATGCCCTCTCGGTTCGAGTCGGACTGCTTTCACGCTAAGCGATCTTGATGATCATGCGATGCCACTCCTTCGGGAGTGGCATTGTTATTACAATAACATCTTGCAATAAAAGTATAGTTTTTGTTATTAAGACTATACTTTGTTCCATATCTGCACTATGGTGTACAAAAACCATTATAATCGAGAGGTCACTATGGCTAGCTTTGGCATTTGGGGGTTGATTCCTCCTGTGTTGACGATTACCTTGGCGTTCATCACCAAGGACGTCATCGCTTCCTTGTTTTTAGGAATTCTCAGCGGAACGTTGATCGTAGCGGGTGGCAATCCGATCGTTGCGTTGATCAACTTGACCGACATGCTTGCGGATTCACTCAATGACGGGTGGAACATCCGGATCTTGCTCTTCTGCGCGCTGCTGGGCGGTTTGGTCGGAATGCTCAGCCGCACCGGAGCGACCCACGCGTTCGGCCGGTGGGCGGCAGAAAAGCTTCACACCGCGAAAGCCAGCTTGGTCGTCTCCTGGCTGTTCGGATTGGCGATCTTCATTGATGACTATTTCAACAGCCTCGCGGTCGGAACGGTCATGCGCCCGATTACCGACAAGAACGGAGTAAGCCGCGCTCAGCTGGCATATGTGCTCGACTCGACCGCAGCTCCGGTATGCATTCTGGTCCCGATTTCCTCATGGGTCATCACCGTCATGTCAATCGTGAAGTCCTCTGACGGATTCAGCGTATTGGGAGTCAGCGAGTTCTCCTTCTTCCTTCGTTCCGTTCCCTACAACATCTATCCGATTCTAACTCTGATCATGGTGATTTACACGATCGTCAGCGAGCGGAACTACGGACCTATGGCGCGTTCGATCGCCTATGCGAAAGAAACAGGGAAACTGTACGACGAAAGCTATGGAGCGGCCTCCGGCGAAATTGAAGATGTCGGCACAGACAAGGCGGATCAAGCAAAGAGTCTTGATATGATCTTTCCCCTGATCGTGCTGGTCCTCTCCAGCGTCATCTTCTTTCCCGTGACGACATACCTTGGGACGATCGGAAGCGACGGAATTGAAACATACGGCCAAGCGGTTCGTTCGATGAGCCTTGGCGACGCATTCAACAACACCGACGCATCGATGGCGCTCTTCTACGCGATCATCTTCACGCTGGCGATCACCTCGGTTTACTACCTTGCCCGCAAGCTATTCACCCTCCGTGAAACGGGAGACGCCTTGACCGAAGGCATCAAGTCGATGGTTCCGGCGCTCATTATCTTGACGATGGCATGGACGATCGGGACGGTCATCACCTCCTCGCCGGAGGATGGCGGACTCGGTCTGGCTGCCTACCTCAGCGATGTGGTCATCGGAGGCGGATTCCCGATCGCTCTTGTTCCGATGATCGCATTCGTCCTCTCCTCCCTGATCGCCTTCTCGACGGGAACCAGTTGGGGAACGTTCGCGATCATGATTCCGATCGTGATGCCGATCGCAGTGGGTCTTGCCCAGGCGAAAGGTCTTGAAAATTCAGCGCTGTTGAACGCGGCGATGATCAGCGTCAGCGCCGTACTCGGCGGCTCGGTCTTCGGCGACCACGCAAGTCCGATCAGTGATACGACGATTCTTTCCTCCACCGGTGCTGGCTGTCCGCACCTCGAGCACGTGGCTACCCAGATGCCCTACGCGGTGACAATAGCCATCGTATCCGCAGTCGCCTTCATCTTCGGCGGAATTTTCTTGAACATCTTTGCCGCTTGGATCGTTGCGTTCCTGCTCTTTGCCGGGGCGATGTATCTTCTGCCGAAGTATTTTAAATAATCCTCTCAAAGCCCACCAATGCGTGGGCTTTCTCTTTGCTCGCGGCTCCTCTATACTCACTGTGTGGAGGAGCCATGAATATTGTTGAGATCGACGGTGTCATAAAGGAATATGCATGGGGAAACGTTTCATCGATTCCTTCACTCCTTGGAATCGAGGGGGACGGTCAGCCCAAAGCCGAGTTGTGGTTTGGAACCCATCCGGACGGAATGGCAACGGTGGTCGAAACTCAGGAAGCTCTTCAGAACCTTCTTGTTTCCGATCCCCGGCACTGGTTGGGTGAAGCTCATCTGGCTACGTTCGGAAACGAGCTCCCGTTGCTTCTGAAAGTGCTCGCGATCGACAAGCCTCTGTCAATCCAGGTTCACCCCGATAAAAAGCAGGCGGAGAAAGGCTGGGCTCAGGAAGAACACCTCCGCAGTCGTCTTCATAAAGATCAGTGGAACTATAAAGACCCCAACCGGAAAGCGGAAATCGGCTATGCTCTCGAGCCGGTGACCGCCTTAAGCGGATTTCGTCCGTTAAAAGAAACTCGAACATGGCTCAAGCGATTGATCCCTTCCGCGCTTCACGCCTTTTTTCCTTTTCTTTATGACGAAGATGATGAAGATGCGCTTATCCGTCGTTTCTTTGAGGCACTCTACACTCTTGGAAAGAATGATCTGGCGACGATCGTAGATGAGCTGTTTGTCTCCTTGGAGAACGCAGACGACCTTCCGCTTGAGAGTGCGGAAGGTTTCCTCATGGAGAAAGGAATCGTTGAATACTGTCGAACGGATTATCCGCTCGATCCGGGTCTGTTGGCCCCCTTCTTCTTGAATGTGGTTCATCTGAAGATCGGCGAAGGATTGTTCATCCCGCCGGGAGTTCTTCACGCCTATATGAAAGGAGTCGTCCTTGAGGTGATGAGCGCTTCGGACAACGTCCTTCGAGGAGGGTTGACTCCCAAAAGAGTGGATCTTCATGAACTGTTTTCGATCGTCGAGGTGATCGGAAAACCTGTTGAATTGGCTCGTCAACTCATCGGCCGGAGCGGACGAATCCACCTCCTCACTCCTACCGAAGAGTTTCATTTGATGGTTCTTCACTCGGGAACTTATGATATCGACGAGCGGTTCTCCATCGAATTGCTTTTCCAGACGGAGGGAGCGACCATGTTCAAGGGAGCGGGAGAAGAGCGGATGTTGAAAAAGGGCAGTTGTCACGTCGTTGCAGCGGGATTGGATAGCTACAGGCTGGATGTCGCAGGCACCCTTTTTATCGCCGATGTTCCCCGCTAGGGTGTTGGCTCGGTGTCGATCAGGTGATACTATCGGTCTTATGGATAGGTATCTGTCAGTATTACAGCGAGAGATGCGCATAGCGATGGGATGTACCGAACCTGCCGCAGCGGCGTTGTGCGGTGCCAAGGCTTCCGAACTCCTTGGCGAGAATCCTATCCGCCTGTACGTTTCAACAAGCGGTGAAATGCTCAAGAATGCGATGGGGGTGGGGATTCCCAATACCTCGTTGAAAGGTCTTAAAGCAGCGGTGGCGCTCGGTGCTGCAATCGCCGATACCGGCGACGGGTTGAATATCCTCTCCTCGATCGATGAGACCGTCGTCTCAAAAGCGGAAACCCTTCCGGTCTCCTTGACTATCGTCAAGGATGTGCCTTCCTTGTACATCCAAGTCGAAGCGATAGGATCGAATCACTCTTCACGAGCTGCGATCAGTGGCGAACATGAGCGTTTCAGTGAGCTGGTGAGAGATGGGGAAATGCTTCTATCCCTGCCTTTGGACGGGTGCACCGCCACTTTGGAAGAGGTGGATGAGGTGATCCTTTCGAAAGTCACCTTGGCGGATATTCTCTCCTGGGTCGAAGAAGCGCCTCATGAGGCCCATGCGTTGGTTCTCGATGCTCTCGAAACGAATCTTGCGATCGCCCGGTACTCGCTCGACAACGAGTACGGTTTGACGGTGGGCAAAACCGTTTTAATGGATCATGGAAATGAAATACGAAGCTTGGATGATGCGTTCAAGAAGGGATCCGCTTTGGCCGCAGCGGCAAGCGACGCCCGAATGGCCGGGTGTTCTCTTCCGGTGGTAATCAACAGCGGCAGTGGAAATCAAGGCATCACTTTGACCGTTCCCCTGGCTCCCGTCGCGGAGTATTTGAACTCAAGCGATGACGAGCTGGCTCGAGCTTTGCTGGTCGGCCAGCTCGTCGGTCTTTCCCTTACTGCGCATAAAAGCCGGTTGAGCGCCCTGTGCGGGGCGTTCACCGCAGCGATTGGAACCGCGTGTTCCTTGGTATATCTGCTTGGCGGGACCCAGAAACAGATGGATATGGCATTCAATACGATGGTGGGGAACCTCACCGGAATCATCTGCGACGGAGCCAAAGGAACGTGCGCTCTTAAAATCTACTCCTCCGTCGAAGCGGCTCACCTTTCGGTAAAGCTTGCCCTCAAAGGGGTGGGAGCGGATGGGAAGAGCGGAATCGTCGGAATGAGCAGCCAAGAGTCAATCGACTTTCTTGCCAGATTGATGAAAGAAGGGATGGGCAAGACGGAAGAGACGATCCTTTCGATCATGGTCGGGAAAGAGGGATGACCTATACCGCAATCGATTTTGAAACGGCGAACAGCTATCCCGGTGGGGGAGCAAGCGTGGCGCTCGTTCGATTTGACCAGGACGGGCTGAAGCGCGAAGAGTTTTACACCCTCCTTCGTCCCAAGCATCGCTATTTCGATCCCGGGATGACGGCGGTCCACAAACTCAACGAGGATGAGTGCTTGGCAAGTGACGAGTTTGACGCGGTATGGCCGAGAATGCGGGAGTTCATCGGAGGCGATCTTCTTGTCGCCCACAATGCGGTCTTTGACATGGGTGTCCTCAAGGGATCGTTTGAAGCCTATGATCTCGAGGTCAAGGAAATGAATCATCTTTGCACCTTGACGATTGCGCGAAGGCTGTGGCCGAACCTTCTGAGCTACAAGCTGGCCTATCTGGTCGATTACTTCGGAATGGAGTACAACGCCCACCATGCCCTGGATGATGCGTCGATGTGCGGCAAGATCTTCCACAAACAGTGTTCCGGTTATCTCGACTCGATGTTCAGCCTTCGCCGATTTCTGATCAAATACAAGATCGAGCCGAAAGTCATTGTTCACCATCGAACAGGCGGAGACTTCTTCCTATGAGCGGGAAGAGCAATGTCGCCCAAAGACCCACGAGGCTGTAGCGGATGAAGGAGCTGATGGCGTAGACGGAGGGCGGGAACAGGGCTTTGGAAGCGATAATGGCGACAACCACCCCCATGCCCAGGAGATAGCGAAGAATCTTCTTTGTCAGCGATGCTTCGACTCTATAGCGAACCAGCCGCTCTTCAAATCCAAAACCGAGAAAACCGGCTCCGGCGAGCGCAAGGGTTTTCATCAAGTCGGTAAATGCCACGGGATCGATCAGATCCATGTTCAGGAGAACGGAAAGGACCAAAGCGGTAAGAGTGGCGATGAGGCCATAGCGGACGGTGAAGCGAGTCAATCGTACTCGATCCTCAAACAGCTGAAGGGACCAGCGATAGAGGAGGAGACTGATGCTTACTCCGATGAGAAGACCTCCGAATACATCGTTGGGCCAGTGAACACCGAGATAGAGGCGACTCATTCCGACGAGAACGATCATGATCGCGGCGATGATTGAGAACGCTCTTTTCTTGATGAGAAGTGCGAGGGAGGTATAGAAGGAAGCTGCTGTCGTCGTATGTCCGCTCGGGAAGGAATAGCCCGTGGCGGTTCCCATCCGCTTGCCGGCGATGTCTTTCAAGACGACGAACGGCCGGGGAGCCCGGACGACCGCCTTGAGTATCCCCATGATCAGAACCGATGCGAGGACGTTCACATAAAGGGCGAACCCTTTTTGCTTGCTGATGTTCCAGAAGATCAAGAGGACTATGGCGATGACGAACATCTCTTCGCCAAAGAAGCTTGCTCCATTGGCGAGCAGGTCTAAAAACGGGGTTGCAATCCGATTGAGAAAGCGAAGAACTGAAGCTTGCATATGCTCCTCCCACGTAGAGTATAGAAGCGCTATTTACTCAGTGCAAGAGGAGCCATGCCTCTTTGGTGATTCCATAGAGGTAGGTGTCCTGATATCCGCTTTGCGAACTCTTGTAATAATCCTTCATCGGACCGCCCTCTCTGACCATCCCCGCCTTTTCCATCACGCGCCCGCTTGCCGGGTTGTTGGTGGAGTGGGAAGCTTGGATCCGATTGAAGCGAGCCTCTTCAAATCCGAATCGAAGAACTTCTTTCAATGCCTCGGTGGCGTAGCCTTTGTTCCAAGCGGAGCGACTGAAGCTATAGCCGACTTCTCCGTGGTTGTCGGTAAATGAAACAATCTGAATCCCCATCGACCCGACAGCTGTGCCTGTTACGGTTTCTTCAACGATCCAATGAAAGAAATATGGGTCTTTGGCTTGGCTTATCCATGATTTGACGATTTTCCGGGTATGAGTGATCGAGTTGTGGGTTTGAAAGCGTAAATATCTGGTCACTTCGGGATCGCTCGACCAAGCAAAGACCGCTTCACTGTCGGCCATGACTGCGGGTCTGAGAAGAAGCCGGGGAGTATAGAGGAGTTTTGAATAGAGTGGCGCGATCTCGCTTTTGATCATAATGCCTTAGCGTATACTCTCATGCGATTCTTGACAACTGGGCAGCTCCATGAGAAGCCTTTTTAAGCTGTTGACAAAAGGAGAGCAATCGTGTAGCGTTCATCTTGCATTGAGGGTGTAGCGAAGTTGGTTATCGCGACGGCCTGTCACGCCGTAGATCGCGGGTTCGAGTCCCGTCATCCTCGACTGTTCGAAACCGCCTTGGAGTCCAGGGCGGTTTCGTCGTCCCAGGAGGAGGCATGAGAGTATTGCTCGGGATGAGCGGTGGAATCGATTCCTCCGCCGCCGCATTTGTTTTAAAAGGTCAAAGCCATGAAGTGATCGGGGTCACGATGACGATCTGGTCCAACCGCGCTCACTTGGAGCGCCCGATCGATTCGGTCTCCTGTTTCGCTCCCGACAAGAGCAAGGATATCGCGAAGATCAAAGAGATGTGCGCTCGCCTCGGAATCGAACACCACACCTTGGAGCTCAGCGATCGCTTCGAGGAGGAGGTTCTTGCCAACTTCAAGGAGGAGTACCTTGACGGAAAGACTCCGAACCCCTGTGTGTGGTGCAACCAGAAGATCAAATTCGGCGCGATGGTCGAGTACGCCAAAGAAAGCGGTCTTGAATTCGATAGGTTCGCAACCGGACACTACGCCCGGATTGTTCGAACAGGAGAGCGGTGGGCGGTCGGAAAAGCGAAGGATGAGAAAAAAGATCAATCGTACTTCCTCTATCGCCTCAGCCAGGAACAGCTGCAAACGATTCTTTTTCCCTTGGGGGAGCTCACCAAGGATGAAGTGCGAGCCATCGCCGGCGAACACGGATATGTAAGCGATGATCGGGGGGAAAGCCAGGATTTCTACGACGGTGATTACACCGATCTGTTGGAAGTGGGAGACAAAGAAGGAAAGATCATCACTCGCGACGGACGGATTCTTGGAACACATAGAGGGATTTGGCACTATACGATCGGTCAGCGGAAAGGTCTCGGAATCGCCGCCGAACGCCCGTTGTACGTGTTGGAGCTGAGGGCTTTCACCAATGAGGTGGTCGTCGGTTTCGATGACGAGACCGTCCAGCACCATGTCGAAGCGACCAACGTCGTGTTCGGGAGTCTTGGGATGATCGAAGGCGAGGTTGAAGTGGAGGCCAAGATTCGAAGCGTCGGAAGAGCGAAAAGAGCATTCGCCCGTCAGAAGGGGGATGGAACGATTGTCGCCTGTTTCCCCGAAGGGGTGAAGGCTGCAACTCCCGGTCAATCACTTGTCCTCTATAAGGATGATGTGATCCTTGCCGGTGGCATCATCAGTTCAGCCCGGTGAGTTGCCTCGCCTTTTGTTTGCCACTATGATGAAGCGGAAGGAGTAGCAAATGCGCGTAGTTATTCAAAAAGATTTTCTGAGTATGAGCAAATGGGCAGCCAAGCTGATCGCCGATCGGATCAATGAATTCAATCCCACTCCCGATCGTCCTTTCGTGCTCGGCCTTCCCACCGGATCCACGCCGGTCGGAACCTATAAAGAGTTGGTCGCTCTGCATAAAGAGGGGTATGTATCCTTCAAGCACGTGTTCACCTTCAATATGGATGAGTATGTCGGACTGGAAAGCGATCATCCGCAAAGCTACCATACCTTCATGTGGGAGAATCTTTTCAACCATATCGATATCAAAAAAGAACATGTCCATATCCCCGATGGAACGGCGAAGGATCTGGAAGCTGAAGCGCTCCGCTATGAGGAAGTGATCAAGGCGGTCGGCGGGATTCACCTCTTTTTGGGTGGAGTCGGCGGCGACGGACACATCGCGTTCAACGAGCCGTACTCCTCGTTCGACAGCCGGACCCGGGTGGTGACGCTGACCGAGCACACCCGCCGGGCGAACAGCCGGTTCTTTGAAAACAAGATCGACCTTGTTCCCCGTCATGCGCTCACCGTCGGAGTGAAAACGGTGATGAGCGCCAAGGAAGTGATGATTCTCATCAGCGGTGCCAACAAGGCTCAAGCGCTCCATGCCGCCGTTGAAGGGCCGATCACTCAGGCGTGGCCGATCTCGACCCTGCAGCTCCATAAAGAAGCGATCGTCGTGTGTGATGAGGCGGCATGCGGTGAATTGAAGGTTTCAACGTACAACTACTTCAAAGCTCTTGAAGAGGCGTCGGTCTAACGCAAGCCGAGCTCTTTTGCGACCTCGATCGCTTGCCAAGGGTGGTCAGTCATGACAGAATCGACCCCCATGTCGAACAATCGTTTCATCTCTTCTTTCTCGTTGATCGTCCACACTTGGATAATCGCTCCCCGTTTGTGCATGATTTCCACGAAGCGGGGAGTTACCACTTCGATTCCCCATTGGCGGGGTGGAACTTGGAAGACCGTCAGATCGTTCTGCTTCTTTGATGAAAGAAGGCCCAGCTTCTGCTTCGCCAAAAGCGGTACCACCTCCAAGGTCGTCAGACTGGTCTGAATCCGCTTCTCCTTGCTTCGAAGGGCTTGCAGGTTCTTCAAGTGGAAGGACGCACCGATCACCCGGTCGAAGGCGTTCTCTTTTCTGATGAGATCAATGAAGGCATCCACGATTTCCGGTTCTTTGCTTTTCAAGTCCACGTTGAACCGTGTTGTGGGGAACGTTTCCAGCGCTTCCGCCAAAGTGGCGAGGCGAACCCCTTTATTTCTGAACGGGAATGTCTTGCCGTCATCGACGGTGAACGTGTACCCCGCATCAAAGGTTTTCAACTCTTTTAGAGTATGGTCTTCGATCCGTCCGGTCGCATCGGTATTTCGATCCAGCGTCGGATCATGCCAGATGACGATGTGTCCGTCCTTGCTGATGTGCACATCCGTTTCGATCACATCGACCTGCATGCTGACCGCCGATTCAAACGCCGGCAGGGTGTTCTCGGGGAACGAGCCGCTGTCCCCGCGGTGGGCGACGACGCGGGGCATCGGGTCAAAGAATGGGTGAACCTTGCTCATCGGGATTCTCCTTTTTATGGATCTTGATCCGAACCATCTTGGTAAAGAGTTTTTCCAGCCTCTGTACTTCACTCTCGCTTAACGATGCCCGCATGAACACATCTCTCAGAAACCGTCTCATCCACAGTTCCTCCTGATCGAGTTTGAAATACCCGATCTCATTGAGGGCGTCCACCGCCGTATCGCTTGCTTTTTGGACTCGCTCCTGGGTGATCGGGGTAAGACCGGTGGAGTGGGGAAGATTTGCTTCGAAGAGGGTATAGGTGATGATCTGGACCGCTTGGGCGAGATTAAGGGATGGGAACTCGTCACTGGTGGGAATCGATACCACCTGGGCGCAGGCAGCGACCTCTTCATCCGTCAATCCATCCGACTCCCGCCCGAAGACGATTGAAATCGTACCTTCGGTATGGGCAATTTTTTCAGCGAGCTGCAGAGGAGAGAGAAAGGTGTGTTTACGGAATTTTCCTCGCCTTCGCGTGGCGGCCACCGTGTAGCTGCTCTCTTTGAGCGCCTCCCGAAGCGTTGGAAAATGAACTCGATTCTCCCAGACGTCGCTGGCGTGAAGAGCGAGGGTGCGGACGCGGTTTTCCTCGTGTTCCCGCTCGCTGACGATGACCAGGCGCGTGATTCCCATCGTCTTCATAGCCCGGCATACGGAACCGATGTTTGCTCCATCCTGGGTGTCGACGAGAACGATTTGAATGCGATCGAGTCTGCTTGAGCCTGTCATAGCTCAGGTGTACCAGATATTGCAGGATTATCCAAGCTGGTCTATAGTATGCCCATGAATGAAGCCCCCTCAGTAGGTAATCGCTACATCCGTGTCATGCTCGGGATCATCGTGACGTTGGCGGTCTTGGCCGCATTGAAGATCTCCAAAGATGTGACGATTCCGCTTGTGCTGGCCTTTTTTTTCTTTCTGATGTTCAGCCCGCTTTTGCGCAGGCTGGATAAACTCCACGTCCCAAAGCTTATTTCCTCGATTTTCGTGATGTGTCTGATGCTTCTCCTTCTCTTGGCATCGGGATGGTTCATCATCAAGACCGTCGACACCCTTGTTCGGCTGATTCCCTTTTACACCGACAAGATCATCAGTCTTGATCGCATCCTGACCGATATGGTGAGCAGTTTTGTCGAGGTGCCCCCTTCAGCAAGTTTTCTCACGCTGCTGCCGGTCAACTGGTCGAGCCTGGCGATCAGCAGCCTGACACAGATCTCCAACAAATTCTTCTCGATCACGAAAGTGGCGCTCCTAGTCTATATCTTCTTTCTGTTCCTGCTTCTTGAACGCCAGAGCGTGATCCCCAAGCTTCTGGCGGCGGTTCCCCAAGGCAAGGGGATGAAAATCGCTGTTATGTTTGAGCGCATCACTCGCCAAATCTCCAAGTATCTGGTGATAAAGATTGTCATCAGCTTTTTTACCGGATTGTTTTTCTATCTTTCCGCACTGCTCACCGGGTTGGATCTTCCCTCGTTGTGGGGAGTATTGGCGTTCGTCTTCAACTTCATTCCTTCGATCGGAAGCATCGTGATCACCTCCGTGGTGATCTTTGTGGCGTTGGTCCAATTCGCCCCGAATTGGACTAATATCATACTGGTAGCGGTACTTACAATCAGTACTCAAATGATTTTGGGCAATATCATCGATCCCCGGCTTCAGGGCGGACAGCTGAATCTCTCGCCGTTCATGATCCTCGTCGCCCTTTCGTTGTGGGGGTATATCTGGGGAATCGTCGGAATGTTCATCGCCGTGCCGCTGACCAGTCTGATGCAGATTCTTTTTGCCAATATCAAGAGCCTCAGGCCTTTTGCGATCATGATCAGCAGTGGAAAGAGCTATCAACGGGAGCGAGCCCGCCAGAAAGCCATCAGAAGCTTTCAGCGGCGGACCCAGCACCGGAAATCTGAACAGTTTGCAGGCGAGTCAAGCATCGAATCCAGTGAAGACTCGATGGCGAAAGAATCGGCCAATATGGGTGACTTTGTTCTTCCGGAGCAGTTTGGCGAAAAGAAATGATCGAGTTTCCTTCGCTCAAAGAAGAGGATGCCCAAACATATCTCTTGCCACCTGACCCCTCCTATGATGCATTGATTGAAACAGTTGAGAGCTTCTACCAAGATTGGGGGCGCTCATTTGTCTTTCGCGATCGTCACGATCCGTATTCGGTGCTCCTCAGCGAGGTGATGCTTCAGCAGACCCAGACCTCTCGAGTGGTGGAAAAATACCGATATTTCCTTTCCAGATGGCCTTCTTTCAAAGCCCTTGCGCACGCTCCGCTGGAGGAGATCCTCATTGCATGGAAAGGACTCGGATACAACCGAAGAGCGCTGAACCTGAAAAAAACGGCGGAGAAGACCGAAGCATGGAATTGGACAATTCCCAATGATCACAAGGCGATGCTCACGCTCCCCGGGGTGGGTAAAGCCACCGCCGCAGCCCTTTTGGCATTTTGCTATCAGGAGAAATCAATCTACCTTGAAACGAATATCCGCCGGGTGCTGCTGTATTATTATTTCCACGATCAGACTGATGTCCATGACCGGGTGTTGGAAGCGATTCTTGCCAAGATCATCGTTTTGGTCGATGATCCCCGCTCTTGGTATTACGCCTTGATGGATTACGGAGTTCTGTTGAAGGCCTTGGTGCCGAATCCCAACACCAAAAGCGCCCACTATGCGAAACAAAGCCGGTTTGAAGGGTCCAAGCGCCAAGTTCGGGCAGCGCTTCTTCATCATATCGCCGAACATGGACCGATATCTCTTCCTGCTGTTTCCTCCATGTTGAGGGAGTATGATTCGAAGTATCTTGACCAATCGATCGAAGAGTTGCTCAAGGAAGGGTTTCTGCTTCTACGGGAGGGGTATCTTTCGATTCGATAGAACGGTCGGCAAGCAGATTGCCCGCCATGCCAAGGAGCATCAGGAGCGCTCCGAACAGGAGGTTGGGGGAGAAGATCTTCAAGAAGAACGCGTCGATTGCCACCGATGCGAGAATCTGGCTTGCCGAGAGAAGCAGGGCGGAGTAGATCGCCGGCAGCTTCACGATGACGAATGCCGTGGAGATGAGAACGGTTACCGAGAGAACTCCACCGGCGATGATGTGAATGAACGGCACTTCCGGCAATTTGGCGAACCCCTCGATCGTCGCCGCAGGTTGGGTGAGAAAGTAAAAGGGGATCGCGGCGCTCAGACCGGCGATGTACGTCCACTGGCTGGCTTTCATCGGCCCTTTATAGATAGCGAATGTGGAGTTGAGAATCATCTGGGTGATCGTGATCGCACCGGCTGCAAAGGCGATGAGGATGTAGATGAACGAAAACGAGCCGACGCTCTTGGAAGCCATCACGCCGATTCCCAGGCCGCTGACCGCCAGGCTGAGCACTTTTTTTGTAGAGAAGGAACGCTTTTTCATCCCAAGCCACCCGTTGAGATCGAATACGAGGGAAAGAACCGATTGACCGAAGACGGTGAGGGCCATCGCCAGCGAGGATCCGAGGGCGGTGAATGAATAGAAGTTGAAGTTGAGAATGAGGACACCGAGCATTCCGTTGAGGTATAAAGGCCAGGGGGCTCGTTGCTTCGGACCGGCGATCGCAGGATGTTTTCTACCGAGGAAAAGGATCGTCGAAACAAGCGTGAGGCCGATGAGGTGATTAACCAGGAGACTCACTCCCATCGTTGTTGCGTGCCCCAAGTTGGTGTTCGCCACCACCATGACGGAAATGATTGCACCGGTCAGCCCGTCGAGGGCGAGGTATATGCCTTGGCTCATGTGGTGAGTGTACTGCGTTAGAGCTTGTCATGGCTAGTAGGCTCACTCTACAATGATATCCATGGATTACCAGAAGCTTCTCCTCAGGAAAGCGATGATCCCCGGCTCCTTGGGCTTTCTCGGCGATCTTGCCCTTAAGATTGCCGGGTTCTGTCCCCGTCCTCTTGCCTCATTTTCCCTCTTGCTCTTTGCCGGAGATCATGGAATACACGCCGAAGGAGTCACCCACAGTCCACAGGAGATCACCCGGCAGCAAACCCGCAACTTCGCATCCGGAGGAGGTGCGTGTGCGCTCTTTGCAAAGCTGAACGGGGTCGATCTCAAGGTGATCGACATCGGGGTGGCCGGATCGTTCGATCCTTCTTCTTCGATAATCGACCGAAAAGTGGGTTTTGGAACGAAGAATTTCCTTCAGCAAAAAGCGATGACCGCCTGTGAGTGCGCCTCTGCCATCGAGGTCGGCAGAACGATGGCCCGTTCATCCACTAGCGATCTGATCGGCTTCGGTGAGATGGGGGTGGCGAACACCACTTCTTCATCGGCAATCGTCGCCGCGTTGCTGAATCGAAGTCCCGAGGAGGTGACGGATACCGGATCGGGATTGAGCGAACCGGATCTTCGCCATAAGACCGAAGTCATCCGGAAGGGTCTTGCTCTTCACCCCCTGCGGGATCCTTTGGACGTTCTCTCCTCGTTCGGCGGATTTGAGCATGCGGCGATCGTCGGAGGAATCCTCGAGGCGCATGCGATGGGCAAGCCGATTCTTCTAGACGGGTTCGTCGTCGGCTCCGCCGCCTTGGTTGCAGCGATGATCGATCCGGACGTCCGAAAGAACTTCATCTTCGCTCACCGCTCGGCGATGAGGGGCAGTGACATCCTCTTGGAAGCTCTCGGCTGTACAAAGCCGATATTGGACCTTGGAATGTACCTTGGTGAGGGTACCGGAGCGCTGACCGCCTGGCCGATCGTTCGTCAGGCCAGTTATATTCTTTGGGAGATGAGCGAGTTCGAGGAGGCGGAGGTGGCCAACTCCACCGACATTCTCCGATCGAAGGGGATCGTATGATCCGACTTGGGACCAGCAGCTATATCATCGAGGATACGTTGATCGAGAATGTACGGTATCTCGCTTCCTTGGTTGACGATATCGAACTTGTGTTGTTTGAAACACCTGAATCTTCAAATATTCCGGGTATCGACGAAATCCATCAATTGAATGGTTTGGCGGCTGAACACGATCTCACCTACACGGTTCATCTGCCGATGGATGCCTATCCCGGATCAAGGGATGAAAAGGTGCGCATCTCTTCGGTTGATTTGATCGTCCGAGTCATTGAACGCACCCGGCCTTTGAACCCTTTGAGCTACATCTTTCATCTCACTCCGGAGCATTATGGGGCGATTCCCGCTGAGGATATGCACACATGGCTGGCTCAGAGCGAGAAAAGCGTCGTTGACATTCTTCGAAGAACGGGAATCGATCCCTTCCTGCTGAGTGTCGAGACGTTGAGCTATCCGCTGCGTCTGATCGATTCGATCATCAGGTGTCATGGCGCAGGTATAACCTTGGATATAGGACACCTTCATCTGATGGGCTATGATGTGGAAGACCATATCAAGCGATATGCAGACCGGTGCCGGGTGTTTCACCTTCATGGGGTGGACGATGGGATGGATCATCTCGGTCTTCATCGGGGAGATCGAAGAAAGATCGATCGGTTCTTGGATCTGCTTGAATCATTGGATGACGGGATCGAACGGGTGGTTACCTTGGAAGTGTTTGACCTGGAAAGTTTTGAAGAATCGATGGGGGTTCTCCATGCACGACAAAGAGGAGAAAAAACTGGTGACCTTGGTGATCGGGGGCGGACGAAGTGGAAAAAGCACGTGGGCGGAAGCGTATGCCCGATCCCATGAAGGAAAACGGATCTATCTGGCGACAGCCGAAGCGTTCGATGATGAGATGAAGAAGCGGATAAAAGCCCACCAAGCTCGCCGGAGCGGGGAGTTCATCACGATTGAAGAACCCCTTGAGCTGAGTGAGCGGATCATGAGCATGGCTTCTGGTGTCGATGTGTGCCTCATCGATTGTCTCACCGTCTGGTTGGGAAACCTGATGCATTACGAAAAGAATCTTGAAACATATCTTGAGGACCTGTACCGGGTAGTGGAATCTCCTCCCTGTGAATTGATTCTGGTGACCAACGAAACGGGTTTGGGCATCATTCCCACCGATTCGATGAGCAGGACATTTCGCGACCGGGCGGGGTGGATGAATCAACGTCTCGCTGTGTTGGCGGATCGGGTGGTTCTTCTGGTTGCGGGAATCCCTCTAGCCCTTAAAGGAACGCTGTCATGAGCTTGGCAAGCGCGATTCGTCTTCTTACCCGATTCCGTATTCCCGGCAAGGAGATCGAGAAGAGCGAGCGAACCCTTTTCTGGTTTCCCTTAGTGGGAGCTTTGCTAGGTTGCATCTCCTTCCTTATCGTCCTGCTGCCATGTTCCTCGTCGGTTCGGAGTGTTCTTGTTCTCATCGCCGGGGCGTATTTCACCCGAGCCTTTCACTATGACGGCGTAGCGGATTTCGCTGATGGGCTGGGTGGGGGCTTTACGAAAGAACGGTCCTTGGAAATCATGCGCGACAGTCACATCGGCGCATTCGGTACAATCGCGCTGATTCTCGTCTTCTTGTTGCAGTATTCACTATTGGTCAGTGTGGTCGATTATCCTCCTATGCTGATTCTTGTTCCCGCTCTGGGGCGATTGGCTCAAGTGTGGGCTGTTTCGACGATGAACTACGCCCGTGAAGGGGAGGGGATGGCTTCTTCATTGGTGCGAAGGGCTAAGTGGTATCATGCTCTTCTTCCCACGCTTCAAATCGGTCTGGTCGTGTTGCTGCTCTATATCATGAACAGCCCCTATGCGATCCCGACGTTTGCCGCTCTTGGGGGAATCGTCATCAGTACGACGACCATCTGTCTGCTTTCCCGAAAGCGCCTCGGAGGAATCACCGGCGATGTGCTGGGAAGCATCGAGGTGTTCGGTGAGACGGCCGCCCTCCTCTGTATCGTGCTTGCCCTTGCATAGGTGAACGCTCTTTGTAATACTAAGGCCAACTGGAGCATGCGGTATGAAGATTGTCTGTTTGGATTTGGAAGGGGTGTTGGTACCGGAAATCTGGATCAACGTGGCGGAGCGGACGGGAATCGAAGAGCTTCGACGAACGACCCGGGATGAGCCGGATTATAACAAGCTGATGCGCCGCCGAATCGAAATCCTCAAAGAGCGCTCGTTGACGCTTTCGGATATCCAAGCGGTCATCGCTTCGATGGGACCGATGGAAGGGGCCAAAGCGTTTCTGGATGAACTCAGGTCATTGACCCAGGTGATCATCCTCAGCGATACGTTTGTCGAGTTCGCCAAACCGTTGATGGCCCAACTGGATTGGCCAACGATCTGGTGTAACAGTCTGGAAGTGGAAGACGGGATGATCGTCCGTCATCGTCTGCGCCAGGAGGAGGGAAAGTTCCACGCGATCCAAGCCCTCAAAGCGCTGAATTTCTCGACGTTTGCCGCCGGTGATTCCTATAATGACCTGAAAATGATTTTGGAAGCGGATGAGGGATGTCTTTTCCGAGCTCCGAAGGCGATCATCGAAACATATCCCCATCTCGTGCTCACCAACACGTATGATGAGCTGATGGAGAGAATCAAGGAGTTTTTAGCATCGTGATCCTAAGGCCGATTATCTTCCTCGTATTAGCGATCTTTGCCGGATTTTCCCTCCTCGGGATATTGTGGGAGGGTTCAGTCTTCGTGAAGGTTGTGGTAGGATTGGCAGTAGTCGTCTTCAATATCGGGTTGTTGATCATGGCAAGACGATTCGATCGGGCACTCAAAGAAAAGAGGAGTGAAGCGGACGATGCGGAAAACGGTGGTATTTCTCAGTGATTTTGGCAGCAGTGACGGAGCGGTCAGCGCGATGCACGGCGTCGCCGATCAGGTTTCACCGGATCTTAAGCTGGAAGATCTGACTCATGATATCCCCCAATTCAATATCTGGGAGGCTTCCTACCGCTTGGCGCAAACCCTTCCGTACTGGGCTGCGGGGACGGTCTTTGTCTGCGTCGTCGATCCGGGAGTCGGATCGGACCGGAAATCCCTCGTCGCGTTGACAAAAGACGGGCATATCGTCGTTACTCCGGACAACGGAACGCTTACGCACATCGAACGGCGCATCGGGCTGAATGAAGTGCGGGAGCTCCATGTCGAATCCAACCGCTTGGCGGGCAGCCAGAAAAGCCATACGTTCTTCGGCCGGGATGTGTACGCGTACAACGGGGCGCGGCTTGCCTCCGGCGAGCTCGCCTTCAGTGAATGCGGACCGATCCTTGAAGAGTTCGTTCGGCTCGAAGTGGAGGAACAACGCCGAGAAGGGGATATGATCATCGGAGCCATCGATATTCTCGATACGCGGTACGGATCGCTTTGGACGAACATCAACGGAGATCTGCTGGATGAGATCGGCGTTACCTGGGGCGATTACCTCCAGGTGCGTATCACCAAAGACAACCGAATCGTCTATGGATATCCGCTCAAGTTGTGCAAAGCGTTTACCGACGTACCCAAAGGTGAAGCGTTGATGTACATCAACAGTCTTCTGAATATCGCAGTCGCACTGAACCAAGGGAATTTTGCCTCCACCTATTCGATCGGAACGGGTGAGGGATGGAAAATAACGTTTTCGAAATACAATATGCCATAAGGAGGAACCAAGATGGCAAAAGTGAAAGGTTTGGATCCGGTACGATTTGTTGTAATCGTGGCGATTGGAGCGGCGCTCTACGGTCTGGGCGGAATGATCGGGGTGCCGATTTTCGCAAATACCACCTTAAAGCCGGCTATGGCGATTTTAGGGCTTTTTGCCGCACTCTACGGACCGATTGTCGGATTTTTGGTGGGATTCCTCGGTCACTGGATTACCGACCTCTTCATGGGGTGGGGTGTGTGGTTCACCTGGGTCCTCGGCAGCGGTCTGGTTGGAATCATGATCGGGCTCTTCAAGTATTGGAGCAAGGATTGTGTTCATGAAGGAAAGCTTCCCGGAATGCAGATTCTTCTCTTCATCGTGATTTCCTTCTTTGCGAACTTCCTCGGCTACTTGGTCAGCGCTTTGCTCGATGCGGTGTTGTATACCGAGCCGTTGGATAAGGTCTTTACCCAACAGATTCTTGCGGCAACCACCAACACGTTGATGATCGCAACGCTCGGAACCCTTCTGCTCTACCTCGTCGCCCGCCGCAACGCCAGCAGTCGGGATCTGAAAAAAGACGAAGAAGCGTAAGAAACTCAGTGCGCCTGCACCCTGTGGTGCAGGCCTTCGCCATGGTTGAAGTTCTCATCTCCTTCAAGGAGTTTTCCTTTACCTATGAGGCTCAAAGCGAGCCGACGCTTAAACATATCAACCTCTCGATTCACAAGGGAGAGAAGATTCTTATCGCAGGACCTTCCGGGAGCGGTAAATCCACCCTCGGCTACTGCATCAACGCCCTCATTCCTCACGCTTTCAAAGGGAAGCTCGAAGGAAGTGCCAATATCTGCGGTCTGGATCTTGCCGATGGGGATATGTACGCGGTAAACAAGCGTGTCGGGACGGTGATGCAGGATACCGACGCGCAGTTCGTCGGGATAACCGTTGCCGAAGATATCGCGTTTTCTCTGGAAAATCAATGTGTCGAAAAACAGAAGATGCACTCCACGGTCGCTGAAATTGCGCATGTGGTGAAGATGGGTTCGTTCCTTTCCCACTCGCCCCAAGAGCTTTCCGGCGGACAGAAACAGCGGGTGAGCTTGGCGGGTGTGCTGGTTGACGATGTGGACATCCTCCTCTTCGATGAGCCGTTGGCAAACCTGGACCCAGCGACGGGAGCCCTTGCGATCGAGATGATCGACGAGCTGGCCACGGTTCACAACAAGACCGTCATCATCATTGAGCATCGGCTGGAGGAAGTGCTGCACCGAAAGGTGGATCGGATTCTGGTGATGCAGGAAGGGGAGCTGGTCAGCGACACGACGCCCAAGGAGCTGCTCGCATCCCAGACGCTTCGCTCGCTCGGCCTCCGCGAGCCGCTTTATATCACGGCACTGCGGATGGCCGGGTGCGATTTGAGTACGGCAGGCGATCTCAGCTCCTATGAAGGGGTCGACCTCGATTTTGTCAAGGAGACGATTCACGATTGGTACACGATTCCTCGGAAGGATTCCAGGACGCAGGTGCGGGATGTGCTTCTCGAGTTGGAAAACGTAAGCTACTCCTACGACGGTCTGACCTTGGCGCTGCAGGGAATCAGCGCATCGATCTACAGAGGGGAGATGATTTCGGTTCTGGGGAACAACGGAGCGGGCAAGTCCACGTTGGCTCAATTGATCATGGGGGTGCTGCACCAGGACAAGGGGTCGATCTCTTTTGAAGGTGTTGATCTGGCCGGCTATTCGGCCAGCGCCCGCTCCGATCTGGTCGGATTCGTGATGCAGAACCCCAACCACATGATCAGCAACGACTTGGTGTTTGACGAAGTGGCATTCGCCCTCAGACAACGGGGATATGAAGAGGCGTTGATAAAGGAGCGGGTCCTTGATGTGCTGGGGCTCTGCGGATTGCGAGCGTACCACCATTGGCCGATCAGCGCACTCAGCTATGGACAGAAAAAGCGGGTTACGATCGCCTCCATTCTGGTAACCGATCCGAAAATCCTGTTGCTCGACGAACCAACCAGCGCTCAGGATTACCTTCACTATACCGCCTTGATGCAATTTCTCGCCGAACTGAACGCAAAGACCGGTCTTACGATCCTCTTCATCACCCACGATATGCATTTGGCGTTGGAGTACACGACCCGCTCGCTCGTGCTCAGCGGAGGAAAGCTCCTTGCCGATCTGCCCACCAGCGAGGTATTCAGCGATCCCGATCTTCTTTCTCAGGCGAATCTCAAGGAAACGAGTCTCTATCACTTGGCCAAAGACCTGGAAATCGCCGATATTCCGCTCTTCATCGAACATTTTGTTCAAGAGGAGCAAAAAGAACGTCCATCGAGCGTTGAGGTCATCCAGCTTCCAAAGCGTCGGCTTGCCCTCACCGAGCGGAAAAAAGAGATGAAGGTAGGCAAGAAGGTCGTCAAAGAGGGTCGGAAGTTCGGCTTCGCCCTCAGTTGGGAGGATACCGATTCCTTCCTTCATTCCTTCAACGGAGTAACGAAGATCGCGTTTTTCGGACTTTGGATCGGGTTTTGTCTGCTGACATTCGATCTTCGATTTCTTCTCCCTGGCCTCGGCTTCTCCTTTTACATGCTTTGGGCGACCAAGGTTCCTTTGAGAAAGTTCTTGCCGTACATCATCGGTATATTGGCTGTCATAGCCCTCAACGCGATCTTCATCTTCCTCTTTTCTCCGAAGCAGGGAGTGGTGTACCTCGGTTCGGAGACCCTTCTTTTGGGAAATGCGACGATGCGGTACGCCCTCAGCAAAGAAACCCTTTTCTACCTGTTCGTCGTATGCGTGAAATACCTCACCCTCTTTCCCGTGGCGCTCTTGTTCGTCTCGGTTACCCACCCTTCGGAATTTGCCTCCTCTTTAAACCGGCTGGGTATCGGATATACGGTAAGCTATGCGGTTTCACTGGCGCTCCGATACCTGCCCGAAGTGACCAAGACGTATGTGAACATCCTTCGCTCTCAAATGGCCAGAGGAGTGGATATCTCCAAGAACGCGCCTTTGAAGAAACGCCTTTCCTCGATGGCCCGGATCATCGCACCGTTGGTTCTCTTCAGTCTGGACCGAATTGAAGTGATTACCAATGCGATGGTCCTTCGCGGATTCGCCCGGATGAAGAAACGAACGTGGTATATGCAGAGTTCCCTTCGCCTCCGTGATTGGGCAGCCCTCGGATGCACCCTTCTCTTTGTCGGTGCCTCCCTCTATATTCGGTTTGCAAGAGGCGTCATGTTCTGGTATCCTTTCTAGGCACTTGTTCTGTTTAGTAGGAAATAGTGAGGGCAGAGCTTGACAGAAGCGCCTCTTACCCCCATCTTATAGGACATTGAATTTGTTGGTGTGGAAACAGTGGCGAAGGAGGAACCGATGGCTGATACATTCATTGATGAAATGGAAGAACTGTTGACAACGATGCGCAAAGAGCTGCTTGAGAAAATGAGTGATGATAACAGCGATTTCAAATCGATGGTCAATGCGATGGGTGGCAAAGACAGCGTTGACATCGCCGCCGACGACATCGCCTTCAAAAAGATGGAAGCGATCAACAAGCATGAAGCCAATCGCCTCCGCTCGATCGATAACGCCCTTTCGCGGATTCATAATGGAAAATACGGATTGTGCTTGAAATGTCAGAAGAAGATTCCCGAAGAACGTCTTCGGGCCATCCCTTACTCGGTTCTTTGTGTCGACTGCAAGCTCGCCGAGGAAAAACCCGGTCGACGATGATATCGAAGCGTACTGAGCAGCAGAGGCTACCTACGCAGGTAGCCTCTCTCATGTTTACAGGTACGGATTTCTTCGTTCATTGCCGACTGTCGTTATCGGACCGTGGCCGGGAAGAATCTGTACATCATCCTCCAGCTCCAAAATACGATGACAGCTTTTGATCAGGGTAGGATAGTCTCCACCCGGCAGGTCGGTTCGTCCGATCGATCTGGCGAAGAGGGTGTCGCCGGTGAAGATGAACCGTCCTTCTTTGTGGTAGTAGGAACGTCCGCCGGGGGTATGCCCGGGCGTGGCGATGACGGTGAGCCGCGAGTCCTCGAGATATTGGCCATCGGTGAGGTATTCGCTGGGCTTTGGAAGGTTTTTGAGCGCTTCTTGATGAATGGTGAAGAAACGGCGGTCAAGACAATAGTTCTTAATGACTTCATAATCGAGGCCTTTTTCGTCTTCCTTGCCCACGAGAACTTCCATGGCCGGATAGTGCGCCTTGAGGCGGGTCAACGCGGCAATATGATCGTAGTGGGCATGCGTCAGCAGCACGCTCCGGGCGATGAGGCCTAAAGAGGTCAATTCATCGATGATCAGCTCGGCGTCGCTTCCCGGATCGATTATCCACGCGCTCTTTGTTTCTTCGTTGCCGAGGATATAGCAGTTCGTCTGGTATTCGCCTACAACCAATCGTCTGAGGATCATCACTACTCCCGGTTAGAATAGGAGACCGAGGCGGTTCGGCCTTTAATATCCATTCCGTTGAGTTTTGAAATCGCTTGTTCACAATGCTCCTCGCTCATCGAGACGAATGAGTACTTATCATGAATCCGCAAGCTGAAGATATCCTCCCGCTTGATTCCAAGCTCCCGCTGGAGCAGTTCACTCAGTTCTTTAGCGTAGAGACGTTTCATCTTTCCGATATTCAGATAGAGGGTTCGGGCGCCTTCGGGGAGGGGGCGGTTTTGACTTCCTCGACGAGGCTGGACAGGAACACTCTTTTGAGGACTCGGCGCCTTCTTCGGGGCTGCAGTCTTTTTGGGAGTGGGGGTATTGGCTTTGAGGATTTCCCTGAACAGGTATGCAGTAAAGTATCTGCGGGTAAAGAAAGGAACCTGCTTTTTAATGGTTTTCGCCAGTGCTTCCAACTCCTCCGGATCGGAGTCGGTATGGACTTTCGTGACAAGCAATTGGATTGTGGATTCAATCAATTCCCTATCTTCCTGTGTGCTGTTTGTTTCGTTGCTCATGCACATCGCTCCTTGGATAAAATGTTCGCCTTCAGGAAAGAGGGCTAAAAAAAGGGGATGAGCAGTAAAAGAAAAAAGCTCTCCCGCTTCATGGATTTCCGCCTTACGCGTAAGGAAATAAGGTCGAAATATGTGTATTCAAGGATACTCAACCTCATCTTCCTTTGTCAAGGAATGCTTACTTTGCTCATGGGCTTTGATTGTGATATTATGACTCGGAATGAGTACGTTGCAGAGTCAAATCCGACAGCTGGCCAGTGCGATTGAAGAACATAGGCGCGATCTGCGCACGCTCTACGGTGATTTGGGAAAAGCCGCGGCAAAGGGTGACAGTCCTTCCGCCCAAGAGGTTCTGCAAAAAAAACGTGAATACGAAATTCAGGAGGAACTCTATCAGCGACTGACCTCTTCTTTGAGGCAGTTTGAAGATCGGAGCCGCAAGCTTAAGCAAGTTCAAAAGGATTTGAAGCTTCTTTCGAAGCAAAAAAAAGAGCTTTGCGGGCAACTTGGCGCGATCGCCTACGAGGCGTATGGGAACACCCCGTATTCCGAAGAGCTTGCCCAGACGCTCGCTCCGTTTCTTGAAACGAAAAAAAGAAGAAAAGCTGCAAGAGCCGTATTTCCCCACGTTCATCGACGTGCTCTCGGACGAATGTTTTTGAAAGTAGGGGAGGAAGTTCTTGACAAGCATCTCGAGGAGGAGCTTCGAAGTGAAGCACGACAGGAGCTGTTTGAGCAGGTGCAGGAGTATCGAAGCAGAGAACATCTTCTCGGAGAAGAGCTTATCCTTCACCGGAGCGCTCTCGATCAATTGAAGAACAGTGAAGTCCAGACACCTTGGCTCCGCCTCGAGACGTATAATCAAAATCGGATGAAAGCTCTGAAGGCGTATGAAGAAGCTGCGATCGCCTATGGGCGTCAGGTGTATGATCAAGAAGGAGATCAAAACTCTCTTACGATGCAAATCACCTTGCATCGAACTAGAATCAAGCAGTTGGGCTCTGAAATCAAGGGAAAACAAAACCAGATCAAAATTCAGGAGCTTGAGGCTCAGATTGAGATCGAGAAGCAGAAGATTGAGCATATCGCCGACCAGATCGGAGCGCTTCGTTCGCAAATCGACCAGCTCAACTCCGCAATCGCTAAACGGCGAACCCTGATTCGCATGCTCGAAGGAACCGGCAACGATGAGTGATTCAAAGAACTCCAACGTCACTACGCGATCGATGAAAGTGACGATAGGAGAAAAAAAGGCAAAGCCTCAGAGTCCGCCGAAGAAAAAAAAGGATGAAGAGAAGGAACTCTTCAAACCCTATCCGCCGATCAAAAGCAAGAACGGACAGAACGTCCCGCCGCGAAAGCCGATCACCCCTCCACCGATCGGCAAACGCAAAGGATACCGCAGACCGATGAAGGAGCTCCTGCTCATCGCTCTGCTTGCGATCGTCGTCTTGGCCGGGATGGGAGCGGTGGGATGGAGCATGACGCGCAAAGCTTCGTCCGAAGAGGATGTGGTCGCTATCACGATCGAGGCGGGAATGAGTGCGACCGAGGTAAGCCTGCTGCTTGAGGAAGCCGGCATCGTTGATGATCGGAAGCGATTTCTTGAATTCGTCGTGAGCAGGCAAGCGGCCTCCCTGCTCAAGAGCGGCACCTATATCCTCGGGAAAAACTCATCCTATGAAGAGATACTCTCATCTCTTTCTTCAACCGGTCGGAAGGTCGAGCTTTTCGTCTATCCCGGCTATACCCTGAAGCAAATCGATGCGATGTTGACCACACGGGTCGGAAGTGCTCCCGGCGCCTTCTTGAAGGCCGCTCAAGACGTTGGTTCGGCGTATGGCCTGAGTTTTACCGAAGGGTGGTTTCTCGGTGGAACCTACTCGGTTGAAATAGGAGCCCGGAGCGCCCGGGATCTCGCCCTTTCGATGTTCTTTGCAACCGGAGAGGCTGTTCAAACGTTGAGTGATTCACCACTGTTGGAACGATATTCAATCGAAGAACTGATTATCATCGCCTCCATGATCCAAGCGGAAACCCAAGATCGGAGCCAGATGGGGGGAATCGCCTCAGTCATCCACAATCGCCTAGCGAAGAACGAGCCGCTGGGGATAGATGCGACGACCCGATATGAATTGGATGATTGGGACAACCCGATTCCCGTCAAAGCGCTGGAAAACAAGACACCGTACAACACCCGCCGGAAAGCGGGCTTACCTCCGAGCGGTATCTCAGCTCCTTCCGCCGAGGCTCTGTATGCCGCATTCTATCCGGAGGAAACCCCTTACTTCTACTATCTCCACGGTTTAGATAAAGCGATTCACTACGCCGTCGATTACGAAGAGCATAAGCAAAATATTGAGAAGCATCGGAAATAAGAACAAGGTTGCCTGAGCAACCTTGTATCTACCGGCGGTCGGAGTCGAACCGACACGGATTATTCATCCATCAGATTTTGACGCCGGCGCGGTGAGAATCATGCTACCAAAAGGATGGTAAAAAAGCAACAGCGTAAATAAAATTGCTCGATCGTTTATTGTTATTTAGAGGTTGATAGGGTAAGGTTTCCTCACGGAGGAGATACATGTCCAAGAAGATTCTTGCAATCATCTTTGTATTGCTGCTCGCCATCGGTATCTCTGCAAAAGACTTGATGCTTGCCGATATACCGATCTGGTATGGAAAAGAGCGGTTTGCCGAGCGGATTGAAGATCGGGTCGCAGGTGCTCGTAAGCCGATCGGTCTGGTCCTCAGCGGCGGTTCCGCCCGGGCATTTGCCCATATCGGCGTCCTTCGGTATCTAGAGGAGATGGGAATCGTTCCCGATTTCATCGTTTCGAATTCAATGGGCTCGATCGTAGGCCTCCTGTATGCCGCCGGTCTTTCTCCCGATCAGATCTTGGAGATTACCTCCTCAACCAGTTTGGAGACTCTCTTTGATCTGACGCTCCCGTTGAAGGGAGGATTGCTTGATTCTTCCCGCTTTTTAGAACGAATCTCTTCGATTCTCGGGCGCGATCTTCGCTTGGAAGATCTTGAAATCCCCATCATCGTGACCGCTGAGGATATCGTGACAAAACGCCAGATTTACATCTGCGAGGGGGATTTCTACACCGTGATGGTCGCCTCCTTCGCCCTTCCGGTCTATTTTCCTCCGGTTTCCTACCACGATCATCGCCTGATCGACGGGGGAATCACCAATCTGGTCCCTGTGGGAATCGCCGGCGAGTTCACCGATTCGATCATCCTGTCCACGACCTTCTATGAGAATGAAGAATTGGATTTGAACAACCCGGTGACGATCTTGAACGTCTCGATCGACATCTCCAAGCGACGGAGGGGAATCGAAGAGATGAAGGCGCTGAGCGATTCATTCATTTGGATTCGAAATGATGTTGAATCAATCTCTTTCATGGAGTTTGCCAAAGTCCTCTATCTGCAAGAGAAGGGATATGAAGCGGCAAAAGCTCAAAGCGAAGCGTTGGGGCGTTTGAAGAGAGGATATTCCATATCCTCCTTCGCCAAGAAAAGAGAAAAGCTTGATGAGGCGATCCAAATCGCTGAGCGTGAATACGCCACCTTTGAGCACCTCTGTCGGTTTGATGATTCTCAGATGTTGGGGATCGGGATCTGGTCCTCCCACGGCAGCGGGGTACGGCCGTACCTCATCGATGATATGACCTTGGGAGTCTCGTATACGGCGTCCAAGCGGGACTTGAGCGTTGAGATCAACGGGGGCTTTGCGTTTAATTGGGTTCGAAGCGGACACATGCGCTCCGTCCCTGCAATGAAGACTCGCCTGTACTGCTACTTTCTCAACCATTGGAGAGCCGCTGTCGGTGGCGGAGTCTTTTATGATGCAAGGGGAAAAGGCTTTCTTTTTTCCTACAACGGTTTGCTTGAAGGACGGTACCCCATCGGAGAGATAGTCGATTTCGGGATAAGCCAGACATTTGAAGGACTCTACAATTATCAAAACAGCAAGTACGTGGATGCATTTCCCGAATCGACCTACCTCGCTGCAAGTACCGTAACGATCGAACTTCCAAAACTGAGATGGCTGGAGAAGGGCTTGGTTGATGTCGCCTATCAGGCGTATGGAGATTACCGGCATGTTCGAAGCTTTCTCAACGCGCATGGCAGCATGAAGATTCGCGATCCCTTTGCCGGTATCTATCTTGAGGGACAAAGCAGTGCCCGGTTCGCTCTGGACGACAAAGGTGATGTTCCGCTTTTCATCTCCGATCGGTTTCGGACAAATCACGATTCTCTTGTATCTCAGGGACATGACCTTACGGTATCAAGCAACTCCTCGAAGTATCTGGCCGTGGTGAATCTTGGGTTGGGGTATCAGCCGGTGTCATACCGACCTACCTTTGCCGAGATGTTCCTGTTCGAAGACAGCAGAGTAGGGGTGTTTGCCGACTTGCTCTTCAACGGCGACTTCTTCTTCTCGGTAGGTCTTGAGGTTGAAACGACGATCAGTCTGCTCGGCATCACCGAATTGGGTGTTCTGTTATATGGCGGGTTGGACTGGGCGAGCAAGTATCCGATCTGGGGTGTATACTTCACCGTCACTCATTAGCTTCGATGTATGCAAGATCCTCGGCGGTAAGCTCCAAGTTCGGACCCTCTTCCTCAGGTTTTGTTTTTAGCTTCGGTCGTCCTGCCGGTCTCTTCGCAAATCCGGTGAGGGTCAGTCCCTCTTCCGGTTCGAACGTTTGATCGATCGGTTTGATTTCTTGACCGGCAGCGACGGCCAGGCGATCCTGATCGATTTCCGTGGCGGTTTTTCTTCGGGTTTGCGGGTCGCTTAATCGGTCATGGAGATCTTGGATATACTCAGCCTTCACTCCCGAGGTGTTGACAAACTGTTTCTTTAGTCCTTCGGCGAGAAGATCGATCGCTTCACCGACCAAGCCCCAGTGGATCTTTACCTGGGCTAGGTGGAGGTATGGTTCGGCAAAACGAGGACCTCTGGAGATCAGATCGGTGAGAATCAGTTCCGCTTCAACCCACTCGTTTTTGCTGATCGCCAGCCATGCTCGGTTGTCAACCAGTCCGGGGCTGGTCATCCCTCGTTCCTCCGCTTCGTCAAGAAGTTTTTCCGCTTCCTTCCATTTGCGGTCCATCAAAGCGAAGGTGGTGTAGTTGATCAACAAACCGCTGTCTCTGAATCCCGCCTCATAGACCTCCCGGACCGTTTGCAGAGCGGTTTTCGTATCTCCCTCGATCCAGTGCACCATCGATAGGAGTATTTTGACCACCGCATCAAGCTCTTTGGTCCGTCCCTTCGTGAGGTTGTTGTAGGACTCCAGAATGGACTTTCCTTCATCGACATCCCCGCGTTGGATGAACATGCTTGCGATGCTGACCCGGAGATTGGGAGCGACTCCTGCCTTCAACGCTTTTCGATACAGAACCCATGCCTCATCCAACGCTCCGCTTTGAAGTTTTTTATTTGCATTACTATAGTACATGATGCCTCTTCGATAAAAGAGAAAGCCTGCAAAGGCTCCGAAAAGGATGATGAGTTTTGCATTCTTGCTGATCGGTAGGGCTACGATAAGGACTGTAACTCCGATCGATATGTATAAGCCAAGGTTCCTGATCTTCATAATTACCCCCGTATTTCTTTACTCTACCTGAACGGTGGAGGTGAGACAAGCACCGCTCTTGCGCATCAGATGCGCGATGTTTTACGATAGGAGCAATGAAACGGCGCGATATTCTGGTTCATGCTTGCTGTGGACCATGCAGTACATCAAGCATCGAGCGGATGCTCAAGGAAGGGTGGAACCCCATCCTGTATTTCTCGAACTCCAATATCTTCCCCTTCGAAGAAGCTCAAAAACGCTTTGCGGAGCTGATGAAGGTCGCTCGGATCTACGAGCTTGAGATGATTCGGGAGATGTATGATCATGAATCATGGCTGCTGGCGATACAGGGCTTTGAAAAGGAGAGGGAAGGCGGAGAGCGGTGCAAGAGATGTTTTGCCTACAATTTGGCAGAAGCCAACGCCAAAGCGGCTGAATTGGGTTTTAATCACTTCACCACGACTCTAACGGTCAGCCGTTTTAAAGATTCCCCGACGATCTTTGCCGTTGGAGAGCGATATGAGCGCTTTGAACCGATAGACTTCAAAAAACTGGGGGGATTTGAGCGTTCAAATGTCCTCAGCAAGGAATATGGACTGTACCGCCAGCAATACTGCGGTTGTGAGTTCAGCATTCGTTCTTAGCGTGATATAGTGGCACAGGGAGAGTGAGATGAGAAAAATTGTAAAGTTTCTTACGAGCCGCATCTTTATCTCTTTCCTCTTGATTTCCATCCAAATCGGCTTCTTTGTTCTCATCGGAATCTATGCTCAGTCATATGGAATATGGTTTCAGCTCCTCTCCGCCCTCAGCGTGTTGATGAGTTTGTTCGTCATCACTCGTGATTTGAATCCGGCGTATAAGATCGGATGGATGTTCCTCTTCATCGTCATTCCTATTTACGGCGGGTTGTTTTACATCCTATTTGGCACTCATAAGCTCAATCGAAGATTGCGGGCGCGCGTCGAACAGCTCAACCTCTCCTTTCGGAAGGGAATGAAGGATGCCTTATACAGCGATCTGTTGCCGATTCGCGCCCTTGAGACCTATTCGCCTTCCCTTGCCCGCCAAGCTCAATATATCTGTTCGATCAGTGGTGATCAGGTATACGTCAACACGCAAGTCGATTATTATTCCAGCGGAGAAGCGTGGTTTGAGGATGTGATCATCGAGCTTCAAAAGGCGAAATCGTTCATTTTTTTGGAGTTTTTCATCCTTGCCGAAGGCCAGATGTGGGATCTCCTGCTTTCAATTCTTCTTGAACGAAAAAAGCGGGGGGTGCGAGTCTGCTTGATGTATGATGATGTGGGGTCGATCTTCACCACCCCCAGCCATTACGATCGAACGCTCCGGAACCTCGGATTGGAAGTCGTCGCCTTCAACCCGTTGCGTACCCACTTGAACAGCCGACTCAACAGCCGCGATCACCGGAAAGTGATCGTTATCGACGGAAACATCGGGTATACCGGCGGAATGAATATCGCTGACGAGTATATCAATCGGAAGATCAAGTATGGGCACTGGAAGGATACAGCGGTCAAAATCACCGGAGATGCAGTCTGGTCGCTGACCCAGATGTTCCTTCAGCTCTGGTCCTTCTCGACGGGAGTCACCGAACAATTCGCCCTGTATCGCCCGACGGTCGCGGCAAAGACCGATGGCTTTGTCCAACCCTTCGGCGACAATCCCCTTGATAGCCACAATGTAGCGGAGAACGCCTATATCCAGGTGATCAACATGGCCAAGCGCTACGTCTATATAACGACTCCTTACCTTGTCCTGGACAACGAGATGCTGACCGCCTTGAAGATTGCGGCCCAAAGCGGGGTGGACGTCCGTATCGTAACTCCTCATATTCCCGACAAGAAGGGCGTGTTCGCGGTTACTCGGGCCAACTACTATCAGCTCCTTGATGCCGGGGTGAAGATTTATGAATATACCCCCGGATTCATCCACGCCAAGATGTTCGTCAGCGACGACCATGTCGCAATCATCGGTACGATCAACATGGATTATCGTTCGTTTTATCTCCACTTCGAAAATGCGGTTGTCCTCTATGGTTCTTCAGCGATCAAGCACGTATATGAAGATATCGAACGAACGATCATGTTGAGCAAACCGATCACGACCCCATTCCTCAAAGCACGTCCCTGGCATCACAGACTGGGGGGAATGATCCTCAAGATCGCCGCTCCGATGCTTTGATGCACATGCGACCTTAGCACATGAGAGAACACCCGGCATGTGATATGCCGGGTGTTTCTGCATGAAACGTCATGCTTTTGCGTTTATGTAATCGACACCTGTGATCGATCATTCCAGGAGTCAAAATCGAGGGTTTGTACCCCGTCCTCAACGGTCAAGAGGAGGGTGTGATGAATATCTCGACTTGACGAGCCGATGAAGAGGTCGAATTCACCCCCTTCAATGATCCGCTTTCCGTTCTTGTAGAAGGAGAGGAGATCGGTTTTGAAGGTAAATGTTACGGTTTTCTCTTCTCCGGCCTTGAGCGGAACCCGAGCGAATCCTTTGAGCTCTTTTACCGGGCGGACCAAGGAGGCATGGCGATCGTGGATGTAGAGTTGCACGATCTCTTCACCACTCATGGTACCCGTATTTTTTATCGTGGCGAGCACTTCAATTTCACCATCAAGGGCTACCGTATCGTTCTTGATTTTCGCGGCCGGGTAGGTGAAGGAGGTATAGGAAAGACCGAATCCGAACGGATACCGGGCGCCGAACGCACTCTGGCGGGGCAAGCCGCCGGTTTTCTTGCTGTGGTTGTAGGTATAGGGCATCGCTCCGGCGCTGAAAGGAAAGGAGAGGACGGTCTTGCCGCTGAAGTTCTTCTCCCCGAAGAGGGTCTGTGCGATCGCTTCTCCACCGCCTTGGCCGGGAAGCCATGTGGCTACCAGCGCTCCGGCTCGTTTGACTGCATCATTGACCGTGTACGGTCGGCCGCTTACAAGAAGGACAACCGTAGGCTTGCCCGTAGCGAGAACCGCTTCCATCAACTCCTCTTGGACACCGGGAAGTTTGAGGGTATCGGCATCACTTCCTTCGCCGGTCGTTCCTTGCTGGAAGAGACCCACCAAGTCTCCAACGACGAGGACGACGACATCAGCATGTTGAGCGATCCTGACCGCATCGATGATTCGACTGGTATCTGTCGAAGGAATTTTTGCCAAGGGGCCATCCTGTTGTTCGACTTCCCCGGGGAAGAAGACCGATCGTTCGATCGCTGATTCGAAAATGACGCATCCCGGTTGGAACTCGACCTCAGCATACTCTTCAAGCGCTTCCTTGATCGTCTTGCTTCTCTTTGGGACGGTTTGTTGCCACTTGGCTGATCCTTGAAGATGCACCGGAGCGGTATAGCCGCCGTACATCGTATACGGATGATTGGCCAAGGGGCCGATGAGGGCGATCTTCCAATCTTTCTTCAACGGGAGGAGATCCTCATTTTTCAACAGGACAAGGGACTTTTGAGCGATCTCAACGGCAAGGGCGTGATGTTCATCGCTGTTGAGCTCAAGACCTTCTTCATCGATATAGGGGTTGTCGAAGATCCCCTGACGATACTTCTCGGAAAGAACCATCATGACCGATCGATCGATCTCTTCCATCGTGATGAGTTTGCGCTCCAGAGCGGAGATCAACCCCTTCTTGAAGACGGTGAAGCCGGGAAGCTCTATATCCATCCCGGCTTTCAAGGCGAGAGCCGCCGCTTCAGCCGGGTCTTTCGCTACATGGTGGTCCTTTTCCAGTTGAGCGATCGCTTCATAATCGGCAACGACCAGCCCGTCGAAGCCCCACTTTTTTTTAAGAAGATCGACCACAAGCTCGACGTTGGAGGTACACGGGATTCCGTCGATATCGTGATAGGCGGGCATTACGCCTCCGACGGCGGTGTTCTTCAGCACCATCTCAAAGGGAAGACCGTAGATGTTGTGCAGTTCGTTCACTCCGGAATGCAAGGGGGCGTGGTTTCTTCCTCCTTCACTGCCGCCGTGGCCGATAAAGTGCTTGAGCGTGGCCAACGGCTGACGGTTTGCCCCTTGCAGACCGTTGATATAGGCGATCGCCATTTCGCCTATGAGATACGGATCTTCACCGAACGTCTCTTCCAAGCGTCCCCAACGGGCATCGCGGGAGACGTCGAGAACAGGTGACAAGCCTTGGTGAACGCCCATTGAGCGCAGCTCGTCTCCGATCGCTTCTCCAATCTTTTTCATCAACCCGGTATCCCAAGCCGAACCATAGTTGAGCGAACAGGGGAATGCCGTCGCGCCGACGCTCATCACTCCGCTCAAGCATTCTTCATGAATCATCGCAGGAATGCCGAGGCGAGTATTTTCAACGAGATGGCGCTGGATCTTATTGATCACTTTCACTTGCTCGTGCGGATCGTTTGCGATTGTTCCATAGGGACGAGTGAGTTGGCCGACACCAAATTCCAATGCGGCTTCCATCGGATTCGGTAGGTGGTTGTAGGTTGGAATTGCTTCGCGAACAGTGATGGTTTGATCGCTATGAATCTCAAACCATACCGATACAAGCTGAGCGACTTTTTCCTCCAGACTCATTTTCTTCAGCAATGCTGCAGCCTTTTCGCGGTGGATGCTCATATGTAAAACTCCTTCATCAACATATTCATAAAGGTTTGCTGTGTGTCCCTTAGGAGGGGTTGTTGCGGGACACACAGCAGCCAATTTATTCCTTCAACGCTCCCAG
>ENA-UPXM01001145-UPXM01001145.1-activated-sludge-metagenome-genome-assembly--contig:-NODE-1145-length-35570-cov-6.338223_pt1 | contig 35570 bp, 58 predicted proteins | sample MGYA00238178_ERZ772708 | MGnify/ENA primary metagenome ERZ772708 (study PRJEB29002, sample SAMN05720212) | activated sludge metagenome | isolation source: anaerobic digester from wastewater... | reverse complement strand
AAAACAAGAAATGTTGAAAAATATTATGACAGATGCTGTTGAGGGTTGTTACACAGAAAGTTGGGCTGATATAAAAAACGTCAAGAGAGATAATGAAGATAATGTAATTTCATTTGATGTGAAAGATTTTGAAGATGCCGAAGGCTCTTGGTACACTATCAACGAAAAAAATCTTGCCGAAGCAATAGAAAAAATAAGAAATGGTGAAGTAAAAATTGGAAAAGAATTTGCTGACCAGTTTTCTGGAGAACCAAAAGATTGGTACTATGATGCTATAGGCGCTGATTGTGCTGTACAGATAGCGGCTTTCAATGAAATAATTTTTGGATAAAATATATTAAGGAGTTAATATGAAAACAAGATGTGTAAGTTGTGAGTATAGAAATAAAGGAGTGTGTGTGTTGACAAATCTTAGCATGGTTCTAGATGACCCATGTGTTTTTATCACAATGCCAGAAACAATAAGAAATGGCATTGTTGATAAGCATAGAGATATGTTAAACAGATCTATACAAGAAGTTGATAACATCAAAAAAAGGTTGGCTTTCATCAATGAATATGTTGAAAAAGCAAAAGAATTTCCACCAAAAGCAATAAATCGCCCTGATGATTATTTCAAAATAAATGATGAAATTGCTGTAGTATGTGAAAATAAATGGTATATTACAGTTGTACGTGCAAAAAATGATAGGAATATAGTTTATGTTGTGGACGGTGTTGATTACAATGCCAGTATTTATTCACCTATGATTTTAACAATGAAAGAGTATGATTATTTTGCAAAGAATAACAAAGCATTCGATGATTGGTACTCTGATAATATGAAAACTTTAAGATAATAAAAGGAGAATAATATGAGTATAAGAATATCTGAAAAACATGGTGTAAATCCAACAATACCAATATGTTTTTATTGTGGTAATGATAAAAACCAAATAGTATTGATGGGTAGATTGCCAAATGATAAAGAAGCGCCTAAAAACACTTGTTTTGACAAAGAACCTTGTGATAAATGTAAGGAATATATGAAACAGGGTGTTATATTGGTATCAGTAAAAAATGGAAGTGATAGAAAAAATCCATATAGAACTGGTGGTTGGGTAGTTGTAAAAGAGGATTTTGTGAAAAGAGTTTTTGGTGAAAATATGACAAGTCGGTTTGCTTTTTTAGAAGATGAAGCGTGGGACAAATTAGGTTTGCCTAGAAAATAAGCGGAAGAAGGTCAACCGTAGTCTAGCAAAGAATCCAATAAAAATTTACTTTTTTATTGGAAAAATGGTTGACATGTTATTTTAACTGGTGTATATTAGAAACAAATAAAAATTGGAGGATGTTTTATGAACAAGGCTAGTTTAATTGATTATGTGGCACAAGAAACAAACTTAACAAAGAAGGACACACGTATTGCCATTGAAGCGGTTCTGAATGGAATTACAGAAGGGCTCGCATCAGATGGTAAGGTTGCTCTGGTTGGTTTTGGTACTTTCCTGTTGGTTGACAAGAAAGCACGTACCGCCCGTAATCCCAAAACAGGTGATGCTGTAGAAGTGCCTGCAAAGGTCGTTCCGAAGTTTCGCCCATCTGCCGCTCTCAAAGAGTATTTTGCAGACTTTGACGCTGAAGTAGAGACGGCAACTGAAAACGCTGAATAAACAATATTATTTGGTGTTCAAAATGTAGGTCGTGACATAATGTCACGACCTTTTTTGTAATTTACAACCAGTAGATATTAGTCTATAATAGTTTACATAGGAGATTTTTATGAATAAAACAGATATATGGTGTTTTCAACATGAACCGGATAATATTGAAGATATGGTTTTGAATGATGATGTACGAGATAAACTTAACAATATCATCAACAAATCATTAAATGTAACTCTTGTGGGCCCAGCAGGGGTTGGCAAGGGAACATTCACTCATATTTTTTTAAAACAATCAGGATTTGATTATATATGGGTAAACTGTTCTGATGAAACATCCGTTGAAAACATGAGAACAAAAGTCAAATCTTTTGCCACAGCACTAGGAACATCAAAATTGAAAGTGGTTGTTCTGAATGAGGCCGATTATTTATCACCCAATGCAATGGCAATGTTGAGAGATTTGATTGAACAAGTACATAGTATTACAAGATTTATTTTGATGTGTAATTATGGTCACAAATTGTTACCAGAAATAACTTCAAGATGTCCTATTGTAGAAATGGGAAGTCCACCTTTAAAAGATATAGCAAAATTTGTGATGGGTGTACTCAAGAAGGAGAATGTAAAAATTGAAAAACTGGAAACAATTATTGAGACCATCAAAAAACTGTATCCAGACATTCGCACAACCCTGAATACACTACAATTGAATACCATTGATGGCAAAATATCTAGTGTAAAATTTCAAATTGCATCAGAATTATATAAAAACATTTTTGACCTTGTAAAGAAACAAGACCTTGATGGTATTCGTAAAACACTACGGTCTAACACAACAAACTATACAGAATTGTATCAGTATATATTTGATAATGTTGGAGATTTAAAGTCGCCAGGTGACGCCATTATTGAGACAGCCGATGCTATGTATCGGGACAGTCTTGTGGCGATAAAAGAAATAAATTTCATTGGATATATTTTGAAATTAGTTAAAAAGGGATGTATATAATGAAAAAAATAAACATAGCCCAACCTAATAAATGTGATGTGTGCCACAATAATATAATTGATGAATTTTATGACACAGAATATAATGATAGCGGTCAACCAATCATTGTTTGTCCTGCATGTTTTACAAAGGGTAAATGTAATAATTTTATTCATTTCAAAAACATAGAAGGATTTTGGAATAGGTTATCTAAAAATGACGAAAAAACAAATTAGTATCAACAGTCCAGAATATCACCTGATATATTTGAAACATAATGTAAAAACATACGGTGTAAAGAATAAAGAATACTTTGATAAGTATGGAACAGAATATGAATGGTGCTCTTGGCGTGAATGTGAGTGTGGTGCGGCATGGTTTGCTGGTGGTGGTAAAAGTTATGAATAAAGAAAAAACAATATTTGATTATCTGAATAATATATATTACAAGAAAGGGATTGTCTATGATAAAAAGGTAGCACCGGCATATCTTATATCTATGTGGTTGTCACATGATAATAAACTGAATGATATTGTCAATACAATCAATGAATTTCAATTTTTTCTTCCCGATAATTTAATATATCAATATTATTATTATAAAGTACCTAGTGGCAATCGTTTTCTAAAATGGGTCAAAAAAGAAGAAACTGACAAAAAAATAAAAGAGAAATTTGATACAATTCGTAAAGAAATGTGTCTTTCAAAAATAGAAATGAGTAAATTCATGGGATTTGTAAATGTTCTGGAAAACAATACTACAAAGACAAAGAAAAAAACAAAAAATGCTTCGTCATTATTTTTATAAAAATCTTTACAATTAACATATTTTATGTTATATTCATCTAAAGTCATATCCTATGTAGGATATGAAATGTAATATTAGAGAGGAGAAAAATAAAATGATAACAGGTGTAGATGTAAATGGTGAAATAATGGAATTGACATGTGATATTTGTGGCACTTCATTTGATGATGAAGATGAAATGAATGAATTTATTTGTTTTGATTTTGTAATGGGTGAGAAATCGTTGTCGCCCTACAAGCAAGTCAAATTTGATGTATGTCAAGACTGTTTTGTTGATGCTTTTCCAAGTCAATTTGATAATTTATTCAAAAACGATATAAATAAGAAGGATGAAGATACGTTCTCTAACGAATAAAAGGTGGTGATGTGATGATAGTAAATACAAGTGAATTAAAAACATTTCTCAAAAAGGCTACTCTGAATTACATTATAAACAATGTACAGATAAAACTCTCAAAGGATAAGGCAATATCGAAAATGATTTCATCATCTTCTGATGCAATATCACTTCTGAATTTGCCAAATCTGATTTTGCCAGAAATGAAGTCAACTGATTCATTGGTTATGAATTTTGATGAACCAAATACTAATCTAGTTCCTTTTCTGAATTTGATAAATGATAATGAAGAAACTACAATCCAAATAAAGGATGAAAAAATAACTCTCATACAGGGTAAACAGAAATCAAATATATTCTTCTGTGCACCACAGGTGGTAAGTATATTTGAAGCAGAAGCCCCTAGAGCAGATATTTCATATTTTCACCAAATGGAAATTGATGATGATTTTTATGAGTCATTCAGTAGTATAAAAAAGATTGGTTCAAAATTTAATAAAATTTATTTTGGTGTTTCGGATAATATGTTGTATATTGAAACATCTGACAAACAGAATAGATTTTCAAATGGATTAAGGATTGATTTAGCAGAAGTTGATTATCAAGATATGTCTATGTGTTTTGAGTTCAAAAATGTAGTCAATGTTATGTCCGTTCTAAGTGATGATTTTACTGCTAATTTTGCTTATGTACCAGACCAATCATTAGGAATGATTTTCATTGGAAATGAAGATAACAGTGAAAGATACTATTTAATGAGTCGCACAGACAACGCATAAAAATAGTTGACAATCAAACAAAAAAGGTATATAGTAGGAATATAAAAATTAAGGAGGCAACATTATGAACGAAGTTTGGGGACGTGAAAATTATAACTACAGCGAAACTGATGTACAGACTGGTATCTTAGTAAATGGTACAGTCATTCCTGTAGAGGTTGGTGCTAATTTCCGTGAAACAGTTAAAAATGTTTCGTTGGATGCTGGTTTTGGTAAGTACCGTGTTTTCTTCAATGGCATTGAAATCAAGCCCTCTGAAGCACCTGTGAATTTCGCACAGGGCGACAAGGCTGAAATAAGGGCATATGATGACGCAGGCATCAAATAAATCATAGGTTTCGCGAAATTTATGATGGGTGTTATGGTTAAAAACCATAACACCTTTTTTTATTAAAACAAGGATTGGCAAAGGTTTGTGAACAAATATAATTATTGACAAATCATTAAAAATCTGTTATATTAAAAAGAAAAAGTCAAAAGGGGTTGAATGATTATGACTGAAAATATTAAAGATAAATTGAATACATATCACAAAGATATGATGGCAACTGTTGATAACTTAAATATAGAAGATTTAAGAACGGAGACAGTTACATTACGTTTAGGTGATACTCTATATGAGCTTGTGCCAAAAAAGGGTCAACCTTTAGATATTGAGGAACAAATTCGTAAAGAGTTTGAAGATAAACTTTCCGATAAACGGAACAAAATAAAAGATACAATCAAATCAAAGATGAATGAGGTTTCTGCTATGGTTTCTTCTTTTCAAGATGAATTTGAAAGAAAAGAAAAGCAGTTAAAAGATACCTTAGCAAAAGCCGCTCCAATGCCTGATGTAACATGGGAACATGCTAAAAAAGGTCTTTCCATTGTTAAGGGTAATGGAAGGGGTGAGATTATTTGGTTGCTGAAACGTACATACAATCCAATATATCTTGACCATATGAATATTGAACCCTTGTATGTCAAAAAACTTATGACCAATATATATTTGAAGATTACAACGCGGGATAAACAGATTATTGATGTCAGCACACACTATATGAACTCCCTTGAGTATTTTGAACATTATCACCAAAGAAGGCCCGATTGTTGGGGTAATTGGAATTATCCTAGAGAATATAAAACCATAGAGGATATTATAGTGATTGCTGACCAAGCAATGGCTGTTTTGGAAAATATCAATACCATGTCTCTTGCACAAAGAAACCCAAGACTATTACCACGATTGGAAACATTACGCAGACATGTGTTGAAAGATGCTCCAACAGCCCCTTCTACTGTAAAAGTTGGTACGGCTGGAATCAGAGAAGGTTTAGGTATGGCAACACCTAACGATGATTTGTGGGGTAATTAAGATGTTAGAACCTGTGTAGGCACTGACTTACACAGGTTATTTTTATCTTGACTAATTATAAATTTTATATTATAATGTAATATCAAGTGAAGAAAGGATTTAAAAAATATGACACAATTATATGATAGACAAAAAACATTAAATTTGAATAAGGATATTTCCATCACTGTGGTTGGCGTGGGTGGTGTTGGATACTGGGTTGCTAAATTTGCTGCTATGTCTGGTATTGAAAAGATTTATTTATATGACCATGATGTAATTGAGGAACATAATCTCAATCGTCTGGACTTACCCACAGATGCCATTGGAAAGAACAAGGCGGCGATTGTCAAGGGTATGATTACATATCTAAGACCAGACGCCACGGTATATTCATTTCCATTCAAATTCAAGGAAAGTCTTGCAAAAAAGACTGATTGGTTAATTGATTGCACCGATAGTTCTTATGTACAAGAGGAAAATCAGAGGATAGCAAAGGTCATGGGAATGAAATATATGAAAGTTGGATATAATGGTGAACATATTACATTGTCCAATATTGTAGCCGAATGGGGTGAAACAACAAACGGTTACACCACAGTACCATCTTGGGTTGTTCCTGCCAGTGTCGTGGCGGCTCTTGCTGTTGGTAAAATCATGAAATATACTGATAAAGAATTGTCTGCTAATCTGAAAGACCTTTATATATAAGAGGTGGGTGATGAATAAAAAGCACAAGAAATATAAAATTGTAAAAAGATTTAAAATAACGGATAGGAGATTAAATATGAATAAATCATACATACAGGGAGGGGGTTTTCAAATGTTGTATAATGACCCTAAAAATAATGATAATGTTGATAATTCTGGCTGGGAAAATACAGATGAGGATTTAAAAATTGTTACAGAGTGTGGTCGTAAACCAGCCGGCCCTATATCAATCATATTCAGTAGGGTTGTGAAAAACAAGGTGGATTTATTGATGAAACGGTTTCCTAATTGTGAATGGTTGGCATATCTGATTGGCGATGCTGATTCCCGATATGTAAAAGATATAATTCTTCCAGAACAAGAAGCAAGTAGTGGTGCTGTTCATGTTATCGGGCCAAAACCAGTTGGGACTATAGGTGTTATTCATTCCCATCATGGAATGGGAGCTTTTTTCAGTGGTACAGATGACGCCTATATAAACCAAAACAATGACATTTCAGTGGTTGTCGCACATAAAGGTATCAAAAGTATGGTAAAATGGGTAACACCATGTGGCCATAAAGTTGAAATGGAAGGAAAAGTTGTTATTGAGAGTGAAAATTTATTTGATGAAGTTGCTTTCCTTACCAATGTTGACAATGTTGTTAATACAGTTTCTACTATCGAAAGCATTGAAACAGAAGAATTGAAAGCTGAAATCAAGAAGAATGCACCAAAAACAGGTGGAAGTACAGGTACAGATTTTCCCATTCCAAAAGAACTAGGAGGCACAAAACATACATTCTCAAAGAAATATAAAACAGGAGCTGAACTACTCAGCACAAATATTGATGAGTCTTTTGAGGATGATGAAAATCTACAGGAAGCAATCGAAGAATCGTTTGGTGCAATTCCAAGAATTGTTGGTTAAAATAATAATAAAAATAATTGGTAAAAAAAAACCCTTAGAATTTACTCTAAGGGTTTTTTATTATAAATAGTGTTGTAATCTAAAAAGGAAAATTTAAAATATTTGATTTTTATTACAAAATAGAAATGGGAAGCATAAATAACAACACAACATCACTTTTTACTAATAATATCCGGCTGCCCTGTGACAATGCACATTTTACCATATAAAAATCTAAATGTAAACGGAGATAAAAAATAAAATGAGACTTTCTTTAACCACAACACAATTTTGTCAGTTGATACAATGTTGTATATATGACCAATTAGTTCGGCCTGATGAAATTATACCTATATTGAATAATCAGGATTATAACGATTTGATGACTTTGTATAAGCAAAGAGGAATGCGCACTATCTTACAGCAATATTATTTTCGTCTTGACCCACAAATGAGAATAAGATATCGTATGATAGATGATATGTTAAGGAATAATGGCAAAAAAACGGATGTAATGTTGGATATCCGAAAAGAGAAAATACCCAAAGCCAAGAAAGGAATCATACGCCGTACCGGCGAGTTCCTTGCCAAAGTCATGACGTTGGGTATGTATAAAAAATAATTGAGCAATTTCAATAACTTACAATAGGAGGAAATAAAAATGGGTGAAATATTTGGAAGTGGTGAAACACATGATTCAATAAATTTGAAGCAACAAACGAGTGTCGATTCATCTGACCCCGGCAAAATTGAAACGGATGTTAAAGGGGTTTTTGCTGATGCAATGAAAGACAATTTTCCAGTTTTCAGTGTAACAAAAGATGAGTTTTATAATAACATGAAAGCTGATAGAAAAAGAATGAGATTTTCTACAGAGCATGCATCACAATATTTGAGAGGAACAAGATACAATAGACCCTTTTTCATTCAATATAAGGGTGAAAATGGGGAACATTTCTTGAGAAAGGTAAAATAAACTATGTCACGGATGAAACATTATATCATCAATTATAAGAAAGTAGATGAGGCTTCATATGATGCTAATATGGGGTTCACCGAAATGGTGAATTTTTATCAGATTGCAAGTAAGGACTAAATATCCAAACTGGAAAGGCTTATAAAAAATGATGATTGGGAAGGATATAAACAACTCATATATGATGTATTGAAAGTAAGGTTGAAATAATTTGTTGGGGGTGTACATGGCAAATGGAATTTATAAAATCACAGAAGATTTTGAGAAAGTATTATCTGATTATACAGGAGCCCCTTATGTTGTAACAGTTGATAATCAAAGTAATGCCTTATTTCTTTCTTTGACCTATGAAAATATAAAAGGAAAAGAAATTACAATCCCATCACGAACAACAAGATATTTCATCATAAACATAAAACATTACTAAACCTAAGAATGACAGACGCTAACCTCTTAAATCAAGAACATAATTTTTGGGAGGAGCATTTAAAATCACGTTTGCGAAAAATATTAGAAATGGGTGAAAAATGACAGAAGAAGATTATATTTTCATACGAAATCTGGAGTTAGAAAACCAGAATATATTGAGAAGGGTGTCGGATATAGATGGCAAATTCAATCCTAAAGAGGTTCAGCTGTTACATGAAGATATTGAAAAAATATTGGATAAACTTGTCAATGTCATAAAAAATAGAGTTGTCAAGTCCAACAGAGCATTGATTTTGCTGGAGATAATGAAAAGGGGATATATTGACATTCTTATTGGGCTTGATGAGTTGATAGATTGACAATCCCTATCTAATGTGTTATCATGTTGATTATAAGAAAGGAATATGTTTATGACAACAATTTTAGTGGATATGAACAACCTTGCTGTTAGGATGTTCTGTAGTAATGAGGTATTTTCAAAAACAGATAACCCAAACATTGCGCTGTGGAAGTATATAACAATCGATTCTCTTTATAAATTCTTATTTAAGGAAAATATTACAGAGGTCATACTGGCAGTAGACGACAGACGTTCTTGGCGAAAGTTGTATTGGGAAAGATATAAAGAATCAAGAAAGGGTAAAAGGGACAAATCAGGTATAAATTGGGATGTGTTTCATTATGAATATGATGCCTTTTGTGAAGAAATACAACGATACCTACCATTCAAAGTTATCACAGTAGAAAACGCGGAAGCAGATGATATTATTGGTGTTTTAGCCAGAAAAGATGACGGTGAGTATGTTGTAGTTTCAAATGATGAAGATTATGTTCAACTGATATCTGAAAAAGTGAGGGTCTATAACCCATCAAAAACACAGTTTATTGAATGTGAAAATCCAGAAGAATTTGTTATAATGAAATGTCTTATGGGGCAATCAAAGGATGATATATTCAATATAAAAACACCAGAGGATTGGCCAGTTGGTAAACGAAAGCCGGGATTTGGTGAGGTTTCTGCACGAAAGGTTATGAAAGAAGGATGGCAGGAGTGGTTGAGTAAAAACAATCTGGAAGATAGATTCAGACGAAACCGTATTCTCATCGATTTCTATATGATACCAAACGTAATGAAAACAAGAATATTGAATACATACAAAAGTTATAAGATTGCAGACCCATCTAAAATATATGATTTCTTTTATAAAAATAATTTCAACGGATATCTGGATGATTTTACAAATGTTGAAAACAAACTTCTACAATTATATAATTAGAAAGGAAAATTAAATGAAAACATATTTTGTTGTAAATGAGAAAGAAAGAGAAATATTTGAAAAGAAATTTCATGTACCATTTGGATACTACACAGTACCATATTTTCAAACAGAAGATGGTGCGGTTGGATATGTTGAAAATTCAAGAGATGAAATAAGGAATAATCTTATTGTAGAAAAATATGAAGGCGGTGTATGTGAAGTTATTTACCGTGGATTCTGGTATACACCAGAATCAGATAAAATTAAAGTAAATTAATAAAAACAAAATAGGTGTGACAAAATATCACACCTTTTTCTGTTTATAGCGAATAAAATAATGGAGGAATGGTGTATTAATGAGTTTAAGTGATATGGCAAAAAGAATATTCGCCGACTTATACAGTTTCGGTGACGAATCAATAGACGATACATTTAAAAGAGTATCAAAGGAATTTGGAGATAAAGAAAGTGTTAAAATAGCATATGATTTAATGAAAAAGAATATATGGAGACCAAATACCCCTGTATTCTTCAACGCTGGAGGAAAAAATAAAATATTTAGCGCCTGTTGGGTTGTGGATTTACATGATAGCATGGATAGTATATATGACATAGCCAACGTGGCCAGAAAAATATTTCAAGCTGGTTCCGGTGTCGGTATTCCAATAGGAAAATTGAGGGAGGCGTCCGCCGATATATATGAAGGTCAAGACAAATCAGATAGTAATATAATTCCATCTGGAAAGAGTAGTGGGCCAATTTCTTTTATGTCATTATATGATGCTGTTGGAGCAACGACAAAATCAGGGGGAAGAGCAAGACGGGCAGCAATTATGGTTGATATGCCAATAAACCATCCAGACATCATGGATTTTATTGAATGTAAAAGTGTTGATGGTGTTCTGTCAAACATGAATATATCGGTAGCCATTGATGACGCCTTTATGCAGGCATTCAAAGACAACATTCCATATCCATTAGTATCGCCTGCAAATGGTGTAGTCAAGGAAGTAAATGCCAGATTTTTATGGGACAGATTGGTTGATATGGCACACGCCACGGCTGACCCAGGCGTTCTATTTATCGATACAATCAATAGATTCAATCCACTGAAAAAGATAGTTAAGATCGACTGCACAAACCCATCTTTACGGGCGGGTACTAAAGTTATTACAAAAGATGGCATCTATCCAATAGAACAATTAGAAAACAAATCATTTTTTGTTATAAATCAAAAAGGTGAATATTCACCTGCTAAGTGCTTTTTATCAGGAAAAGGAAAAGAACTATATGAAATAACATTAATGGGTGGAAAAAAATATTATTCTACAGCCGAACATAAGTGGCCGGTATTAAATGATACAACATATGAAAAAAGATTGACAACAGAACTTAAATCAGGTGATTATCTACCGATTGTAAAAATGAATACTCTTGGATATGGTATAAGGGGCGATTATGATGATGGATTTGTAATTGGATGGAATTTGGGTGATGGGTGGATAACAGATAGAAAAGATTCTGGTAAACGTCAATATGGGTTTATATTTAGTGACGAGGATATTGCCAATGGTATCTATAATAGGGTTATGAAGAAAATAACACAGATAACAAATAAAATATATAACCCTTCTAAGATAGATGGTTGTATTGAATTTAATACAACGAATAATGACTTAGATAATTTCTTTATGTCTTACGGTGTTGATAAAAAAGCAACTGGACTGCCTTCTAGTGTATGGACTACCACATCCGAGGACTTCAGAAAAGGCCTGATTGATGGGTTGTTTTCATCAAATGGTTATGTTGATAAATCTGGAAGTAGATGTGTTTTTTGTAGTAGCAATTATAACTTAGCATCAGATGTTTCAGAATTATTAGGCTTTTATGGAATTAAAACGAGATTGGTAGAATCGACATCATCTAACGTATCATTTCCAAATGGAAAATCATATGGTAGGTCATATACTAGATATGCCGTACAATTGTTCACATCCTCGCTTATGCATTTTAGGACAATATTTACTCTTTCTAATATCAGAAAAAATACCTTATTATGGATGAAAGAATCTTTGAATAAAGGCAATATGATATATGATAATATCAAAATAGTTAATATAACTAAGACAGATATAAAAGAGGATGTGTGGGATATTAGTGTTTATGATGATACACACACCTTTAAACTTTCTCATGTGATTACAGGGAATTGTGGAGAACAACCGTTAATTCCATTTACAGCTTGTAATTTGAGTTCAATCAATGTTCACAAATTCTGTAGAGATGATGGGGATTTTGATATTCAGGCATTATATGAGACAGCATATAATGTCACAAAATTAATGGATAATCTTATAGACAATATGGTTTTTCCTGATGAAAGATTCAAAGTTAATGTATTGAAATATAGACCTATTGGTGTAGGTATTATGGGTCTTGCAGATGCTCTATATGAATTAGGACTAGCATATGATAGTAAGGAAGGACAATCATTTGCAGGTGAAATAATGAAAACAGTAACAACAGCATGTATTGAAGCAAGTGCTGACCTAGCCAAAGAAAGGGGTAGATTTCACAACTATGAACTGGTTGAGGATGATGTATTAGAAATCATATCCCAATTCATTGATAATCAAGAGGTAATTGAAAAGGTTAAGAAATATGGATTGAGAAATAGTCAACATACAACTATAGCACCTACAGGAAGTATTGCTCTTTCATGTGACTGTTCATATGGAATGGAACCGGCCTTTGGACTTGTGTTTCAAAAAACATTAGTCGAATCTGGTGATACATACATATTGGTAAATCCTATATTCAAAAAGAAATTTGAAGGCGAATCATGGTATACACCAGAACTGATTGAAAAGATTGTACAGAATGGTGGCTCATTGAAGGGGGTTCGTGGTGTACCGAAGGAAGTACGTGATGTATTTGTTGTTGCACATGACATCAAACCAAAAGATAGAATTGATATGCAGGCTGCATTACAAAAACATGTATCAGCGGCTATCAGTAGTACAACCAATCTACCAAAAACGGCCACAAGGGATGAGGTATCAGAATTATATAGATACGCATACCAGAAAGGACTCAAAGGAATCACTATTTATAGAGATGGTAGCAAGAAATCACAACCGATATCATTTTCAAATAAAGAAAAGACAACACCTTCTTTATTTACAAGACCGTCTAAATTACAAGCGAATGTACATGTAATAGAAACTGGTAATGGAAAAATGTATGTAACAGTATCAACACAGAACGGCAGACCAGTTGAAATATTCTTATCAATTGGTAAATCTGGACAGGTTTTGAATACATTTTGTGAAGCATTGGGAAGGACTGTATCTATTGCTTTACAAAATGGTGTTCCATTGGAGGCGGTAACAAAGACACTTGAAGGTATAAATTCAGACAGGCCCAACTGGCATAGGTTTGAAGATACCGATAAAAAGCCAACACAGATTTTATCCATTCCAGATGCCATTGCCAAACTACTGGTTAGATATTATATGGCAGATAAAGAAAATATAAATGAAGTTGAAGGTGAGTTATGCCCAAAATGTGGTAAATATACAGTAATAAAAATAGAAGGTTGTGCCACTTGTACATCATGTGGCGAAAGTAGGTGTGGCTAGTATGTTAGAAAAGAAAGAATTAATAAGAGGTACAAAACAAGAATTATTGGACTATTTTTTTAATGATTTGAAAATTGTTAAATATGAAAATAGACTTCAGGATTTGATTGCTGGAATACAAGTAGCCGAGCACGCTGAACTTACAGAAAATTCTATTAAAAATAACATCGAAAGAATATCAAAATGTGACCCACCAATTGGTATAGTTCCCTATTTATATACTATCCAAAAAGGACATGAATCATATATAAAAATAGAAACAAAATTTATATATATAGCAAAGGATTGAATATGACACCCATAACTATCTTATATTCCAAGTATTTAATTACTAATTCATCAAAATCCAAAAAAGACGCTTTAATAAACGGAGCTATTGGAATATGTAAGCAAAAAACGAGTATTGGCTACATACTGACAGATGGTTCGTTTATAAGAAAAGAACAGGTTCTTAGAGAATTGAATCCAGAGATTGAGATAAACAGTCGTAAAAATGTTATAAAATACCTGAAAGAAAATCGCTTGACACAAAACGAATCTAATGATAAAATGGATTAAAAGAGACTATACTAGAAAGGATGAAATTCAAAAATGAATTTGACTATAAAGGAGTTAGGGGATAATCAGATATGGTTCTCATCTGATTATCATTTTGGCCATGCTAATATTATAAAGTATTGTAACAGACCTTTCAAAGACACTGATGAAATGAACAATACAATAATTGAAAGGCATAATGAAATTGTAAAGCCAGAAGATACTGTTATATGTCTTGGAGATGTCTCATTTCATCACGGAGTTGAGTGGATAAGTAAGATGAATGGTAAGTTTATTTGTATCAAAGGAAACCATGATGATACAGAATACAAAAGAAATGCTTGTGCCCGTCTGACCATAACATATGAAAAATACAAGTTTTTGTGTTGTCATCGCCCAGATAATGTATTCGGTAATTTCACATTGAATATAGTGGGACACGTTCATGAAAAATGGTTATATAGAGAGCATAATCACATGTTGAATGTTGGGGTTGATGTTCATGATTTTTATCCTGTATCATTAAAAGAAATAATAAAATTTTGTCACTAAGGAGTATTAAAATGTTTCAAGCAAGACCTATGAATGGCTCGGAAATTGCAGAAAAATTAGGAATTACAAGACAGGCTGTATCAAATATCTTAAAAAGAGCAATGAAAAAGTTCTATGACCAAGTAACTCTGATGGATACTAGCTGGGGGCCGTTTGACCGCTCATGTGCTATGATGAGAATGTTGAATGTTTCACAGAACATAGAAGAAATAAAGAAATTCTATATGTTGTTTCCACCAGAAATAAGGGATGAAATAGAAAAGGATGCTCTTGAGAATTTTTGTTCAGAGAAATTTAAAGACGATTATATGAATAGTAATTGATTAAGGGATAAAAATATGTTACCATGTCTTACAAGATGTATTGATTGTTTACACGCAGATGAAACACCAAAAAGACTTATATGTAAAAAAGGTTATTTTGATGTGAAAATAAATGATGGGCTATTATTAGTACCATTTGATTTTGAATGTATAGATTTTACAAGAAAGGAAGAAAAAGATGACAAAGAAGAATTTCAAAAAACTGACAAATAAATATCCAGACAGTGTGTTTATAAACTCATTCTATAAATTCGTATTTGTTTACAAGATACCAAAGGAGGCGAAATGACTGAACAAGAAGCAAAAACAAAGTGGTGTCCGATGATACGAAGTAGTGCAGGTATAGAATCAAACTGTGCTACTAATACATATGATGAAAGCTACACTCACCCTAGTTGTATCGCCTCTGACTGCATGATGTGGAGATACAAAACAAATGGACAAATGGGATATGACAGAAATCCAGATGATATTTGCCTTGCATCTGGATACTGTGGGTTAGGAGGCAAGCCATGACCGAAACACAGCGTAAATGGCTAACGGAATATCTTGGGGAGTGCTGGCATAATACAAGTGGTGGTATCTCAGAAGATATGATGTCGCTTAAATGTGGAGTATGCGGAAAATGGCTTCATATCGAAAACATAGAATTATGTTATCAGCGCACCTTCACCGACCTCAAAGACAAGCAGGATTTGCTGGAGAAGGTGATTGAGAAGGGGGAGTGGATGGAATTTTGCTATTATTTGTGGGCTACATTATCAGTGGAAACATTCGGTAGTAGTTTTTTCACTTGGCTAATCCAACTACCGCCCATCGAAACCGCAGAGTTAATCTGCAAGTGGAAGGTGAAATATTAAAAACAGACAGGGTAGTGTAAAACACTTATTGTTGGGTAGAAAGTGGGTGGCGGAAGAGTAAAGACGCATATACTAGATAGGTTGGTACAAATAAAGTAGGAGCCTCTTGCAGGTAAAAATACGAAATTGAGTCATAACCCAACCATGCAGGTATCAAATCCTGCCCCACAGCGGAATGAAGTGCTACCCTGTCTGTTCTAATAAAAGAAAGGAGAAAATTTATGGCAACACAATTATCAAGAGAAAGAGCGGCACAAGCATGGTGTAAACCTACAACAGAAAATAAAGAGATGGATGTTGTGCTATGCGAGGCATTTGCGGAAATAATTGATGAAATATGGTCTAAGCCGTGGCTCGGAAACGCAACCACCGGAGAAATGCTAGACGAAATAAAAGCAAGGGTAACTTGCTCATATCGTACTGTTGATTCTTAGAATTTTAGAGGGAGAGTGAAATGGATGAAGGAGGCGAAATGAAGGACACTATCCTGAAAGCCTTTGCGGAGAAGGACAAGCGGATTGCTGAGCTTGAGGCACAGGTAGAGAATATGAAGTGCTGCGGGAATTGTGGTTATTGGAAAAGAATTGGTTGCAGAGGCGTTGAACCAGAACATTGTTGTCGAAACTGGAAACCGGGATAAGTGGGAGGCGAAATGAAAAGAGACAGGCAAAGAAGAATGAAGAATAAAGAAAAGGTAGAAAAAAAAGAAAGAGTTGATATTCCTGTGACAATACCAGTTATATCGCAAGAGATTGGAGAAGAACTGATGTTGAAAATCGGTGGATATCGCAAAATCCAACCTAGAAAACCAAGAAGGAGATAAGTCATGAAAATTAAAATGTTATGTGCAGTAGTATTGACTTTACTATTGTTCGGCTGTTATAATCAAAAAGAAGGTTATGAGGCAATAGCGAAGGAATATCCAAATTCAACAATCAGTACAACCCCTTACAACATACATTCCTTTATTGTAAGAGACTCTAGTGATGATGTTTGGTATGTAGACTTATGTGCCTTCAAACCAGAAGTAAAAAGTAAATATTTGTTATTTCCAGCCAAAAATAAGTGTGAATAATGATTGAGTATGATACAATAGTAGACTTTCTATCACAATATGGGGTTATCTATCCAAACAAGAATAAAGTAGTAATGAGATGCCCTTTATGTGGTGATAGTAAGAAAACCATACGGAAACGTAGATTCAGTGTGACATATGAGAATGGGTGTGCTTTTTATAACTGTTTTAATTGTGGGCGCTCAGGAACATTTGCTGAGCTTGTATCAGAGCTCAAAGGAATACCGATATCAGAAGCAATAAAACAAGTAGAATCTATTGAATTTGATGATATAAAAAAATGTTTAACAAGTCATCCATCAGCAGCCAAGATTGAAGAACGAATAGAATCAGATTTATCTTATATTATAAAGGATTGTATATCAATAAATTCTGATGTATCAGGGATTATAAATACTAAATATAAAGAACATCTTATAAAATTCATCCATGACCGAAAAATACCACCGGAATATGCAAATAATATTTTTGTTGCGATAACTGGTAGATATAAAAGTAGATTCATTATATCCATATATCATAATAATACTATTGTATATTTTCAAGGTCGGGCAATCTATGACCATATGGAGCCAAAATTTGACAATCCACTTATAGAAAAAACTGGTATCATAATGAATATTGAATATTTTCAACGAGACAAGTATATAATAGTTACAGAAGGCATAATAGACGCCATGATGATAGAGAATCATCAAGGAACGCCAGTATTGGGTGGTAGTGTATCAGATGACTTTTTGGATAAGATGTTCAAACATACAGATAAAGGCATTATAATAGCAGTTGATAATGATGAGAGAGGAGATAAGGAAAGATATAAGCTTTTGAATGATAGCAAGTATGGGAAAATGTTGAGATACTATCTAACGCCTCCACCAATAAAAGACCTTAACGAGTATAAGATAAAAAATAACATAACAAATATGTATGATACTGTAGTGAATAATAGTGTTGATCATTTCACATTATCAATACGAAATTCAATATAGTGGGGGCATTAAGCCGGTGAACTTTTGTTCACCGGCTTTTTGTTGCAATTTTCCAAAATAATTTACATTTGTATATAAATAACATAAGTGAACTGTTTTGGAGGGATACCATGAAAATAACTGTCATAAATGCGGATTTCGTTAATGTTGACGAAAAGAATATAGCCAGCCTATCAGAGAAGGCTGAAGAAAAAATACACCTGATAAAATTCGGATTCGCAGAACCAACCAGAGACAAAATTCTCAATGTTGTAAATACATTTTCAAAAACAAATAGATTCGTTATTTCAAATAACATAAAATTGTATAATGATGTATTGAAAACAACTGGAAAGAAATATTACATTGAGAATGAAAAGGGCGCCAATCTAATATCCTACCTACGTAAAAATAATAAAATCCTAGTTAATTTTAACAATCTAAGGAAGATAGAGGCAGACCTATTGCTGGATGAGTCTGTATTAATGGATTTACTACGTAATGTAGAAGTCATTCAAATATCAAAATCAGTGTATGAAAAAAATATTGATATTTTCAGTATGTGGGATGGAAACATCATATTGGAAGGATAACAATGAACCTAAAAGAAACATTTGCACTACATGAACTTTCTGAAAAAGTAAGCATCTTTTCTAAAGACCCTGATTACATTATAAAAGATGCAGGTACAACAAAGAATGATTTCATTGTGACATCATGGACACATGGTAAGTCACCTGAAAATATTTATTTTGTAAGCAAGGGAGGAACGAAATGGACATGTAATTGCCCTGTCAGAACACCCAACTGCAAACACATACAAATGGTTAAACAATGGTTGAAGGATGGCAAACCGTCATTATTTCTTGATAAAGAAGCAGATGATGAATTGAGACGACTTCTTAGTAGGAAGGGAGTAAAAACATAGATGAAAATTGAAAATGTGCTTGTTGGGCCCTTTCTCGGAGATTACAAAACAGAGATTATTGATTTCCGACCATATGTGAGATGGATATATGAGGCAATAAAACCCGAAAAAATGTTTGTGGCTACTCATTCAAATAGAGAATTTCTATATGATTGGGCTACCGTAATTCCTGTGTTTGAAGATTTATCCAGAGATGAATTGAATCAAAGCGGATTTATACACAATTCAATATCACAGAAAGACCTAAACATTGTTATCAAAAAAGTCAAATCAAATATATTCAAACGTATATATCCAAGTAAGGACTTGGTTCATCTAAGTGTCTTATATTCAAAAGGATTACATTGGTTTCCATTATACAAGCGAATATATACTCCTATAAAATTTAAAAAGAAGAAAAGTGATATGATTATATTCATACCATGTATCAATGAAAAATATGCTGTAATAAAAGAAATTTATGACCATCTTCTTGATAAATTTGGAGATAGGGTAATAGTTGCTGGTGATATGAAAATCCATTTACATGAAAAAAATATTATGCTGAGAAACCCAACTTATTTTAAAGATGTTTATTATGACATCACGAAATTGATAACAAATGCTAGAGCAGTAATTACACCAACATCACAATGGACGATATTATCACTACTACAAGGCACACCAGTATTTTCATGGGGGTGTTCGCCCGAATATTTCATGAATGATACAAAACACAAATTTCTCCATAACAATGTTTCAGGTGCAAATCTCAAAATGATGGCAGAAGAATTTATAAATAGCATAAAGAACTAACAAGAGGAAAACAATGGCAGGAAACATCAATCAAACTGGTGGTGGCAGTGGAATCGTAGTAGAAGGGGCTTATGGTATACAACTATATGTCAAAGGCGGCACGGACTATTATTGCCTAACTTGTTTGTATAACGCAAAACCCGAAGATGGTGATACAAACAGAGTATATTCAAATGAATTTGTTGAAAATCAAAACTTTTTTGAATTTTATCTCACACCAAAAGAAGGTCAGCCAAGTGCTGCATCAATACCATCACAATTATCATATAATGAATTATTCACTTATGATAATGATACAGATTTTACTGGTTCTGAAGTCTATATTCGTAATGATTCACCCCTACATAGATATCTGAATAATACTACTGACTCATCAGGAACACTATATTCAGAATATATCAACACGTTGAAACCATATCTATATTTTGGAAAAATATATCCTAAAAGTGAAGCTGATTCTATCATACAAATAGAAACATATTTTATGAAAGATTTCACTTTAGAAGCTCTACCAGAACATCAAAGAACAGATAATATGAGAGAATTTTTAGGTGTCTGTTTTGACCAAATGTATTCAAAATTATATTACAAAATAAGAGATATACTTAGAATGTCAGACCCTTGGGAGGTAAAAGGTGAATATCTACATTATCTATTAGAAACATTTGGCACTACATCTATCATACCTTCAGGGTGGAATGGATGGGACTTAGATAGGTTTTTCATACAAAATCTTCCTGCATTGCTGAAACGAAAAGGAACTTATTGTGCTTTATATGGTTTATTTCGATTCTTAACAAACACAATCAATAGATTGAATATATATGAACAATGGCATGAGTTATTACCATCAAGTGCTCCGTTTCAAGGAACACATTCAATCAGTGCTGACAGTATAGAAGCATATTGTTACGCTAATGATTATGAATGGCAAGAACATTTGTACAATGATTATTATGCAAATTCTGAATCATCAACAACCACGTCCGCTGCAACACTTGGAGAAAAAATATTTACAGTTGAAGGTGACGACCCTCTACCTCGTGTTGCAGGACAATATGTTTTTATAACATGTCCAAGCGCTTCTGATTGGATGGAAGGATATGTTACATCATATGACTCATCAAATAAAAAACTAACAGTAAATGTTACTGCTGCTCCAATCTTTGATGATGAAGAAGGAGAATCCGCAGAACCTCATTCACCGTGGTCTATATATTATCCAGTTATGGCTGGTGCTGGTATGAGATATTATGCGAATCTTGACCCATATCCATTTACCAAAACAACATCATGGACATCATTACCTTCAAGTGCTGAGACTGACCCACCAACAAGGGCAGGGTGTGAAGATTTAAGATTGTCACCACATTACAGAGTTGAAATGGATTTATCAACAGAACCAATAAATGATACATCCATTATAGATATAGCAACTGAAAGAGTTCTTTTAGAAAAATTTGAAGAATTACGTCCAGTGGCAAGATTCTGTAATTACAGTATATTACTTGCCCTACTTACAGATTTTTCTGGAAGATATATTGATATATACAATGGATTTTACAATGCCTATGCTAAAACAAAATGTTGTGTTGATATAGTTGACCCATTACCTTGTTGTTTTGTATTCCACAATAGGTCAAATACAGCCACATCAATAACATTCTATCATAATCTGCATACAAAGGATATTCTTGTTCAAACATATACAGATGATGGTACACAATATGTACCACCATATAATCGATTCATACCAAAAAATATAAAGGTTGAAGATGATAACAATGTAACCATTGAATTACATTCGGCACAAAAATTTTATGCTTTCGTAACATCATCTTCAGATGATTGCTATCCTAATGATGCATCATGGTTGCCAGTAAGCGAACTTCCAAGTGTTCCTGTATCGGGTGAAAAATATAGAGATGCACTTTGGATGGTATATGAGAGAAATAGAATATCAGCCACAAACAAACCAAAATATGAAATGTTTCCAATAAGTGATATGATTGATGGTTTACCTCATTATGTTGACTTCTATGCCCCTAGTTCTGCTGCTTATACATATGAATCAATAACAGCAAAAGCCGATTATCAAAGTGGTGCTAGGACAGGAGTAACAAGAACATATACACATAATTTAGCCACCCCGGCTGTTATTGTAGAAGTGTTTGAAATTACAGGAGATGACCAGATAAAAATTATTCCAGACAGTGTTTCAATAGTAGATGAAAACAGGGTGACTGTGACAATTAATGAACCATCTAAATACTATAATATTTGTATCAAGAAACTTAGTAATTCACCATACATAAGAACAAAATATGATGTTGTACATGATATAGACAGTTTGAAACTTGGGGATGGGTCAACATTAGAATGGGATGCTAGAGGAGAAAATAAGTTAGAATCAGAAATACCATCTGCTTATTATCATGTAAACAGTTGGGATATTTATGAAATGAATAGATATTCAAATGGAACTGGATATAATTCGTGGGGTATAAAATTTACGATAGATGTGTACGAAGATATAAATATAACTGAAATAGGATTATTTGATGAAAATGATGATATATTGTTTTATAGTAAATGTTCGGCTGTAGCAGTCGCTGGTGGTTTAGATATTTTAGGTGGTGTACGATTAACATTATGGTATACGATTGAATACTATGATATAGAGCAATAGGAGGAGATAATAATGTCAAGAAGTCATTATTGGCAATATGTATTAAATAGTGAAGGGCAACCAGTTCAAGGAGCTATTGTTACATTAAAAAAAGAGCCGGCACTTACATCGGTATATATGTATGAACAAGCAACAGGAGGTTCAGGTGTTACTTATGTCACAACAGACAACAACGGATTTTTTGAATTTTGGGTTGGTGGGTATGGAAATGGTTTATCAACTGATGATACATATGCCTATCCAACAAATTCAACATTTCAAATTGAAGTATCTGGTTCATCAATATTACCTAGAACATTCACAAGCGTTCAGCTTTTATTTCAACCGCCGAGAATTTTTTATAGTGATATGTCAAGCGCTACACCTTCAGCGATAGGAGGTGGTAAATACAAATATACAAAAGTAATTACACATAAATTGAATACAATGTACCCATTTGTTCAGATATATGATACTACAACAAAACTTTTGACAGCAGGAACAGTAAGTGCTGCAAGTGTTGATACCACAACTATATCAGTGACAGGAGGTGCAACCGTACCAAATGTCAAACTAATCTTTTTAGGAACGGATTTATAAATGCGACTTATAAAATACTTATCATATTCTCATGTTGATGAAACGACTAATAAATTTAGAGCCATGACTATTGGAATAACCAAAAATTCTGATGAAGCAACAAAAGTCATAAACAAAATATATGAGCAATACAATATAGAAAAAGTCGAACCGATATTGGACTGCCTGAATAAGGAATTGCGTAAGTTCTATACAGGAAAATATTCATATAATTTATGTTTTGAATCCGATAAAAAGATAACAGACATTACAACCAACAAAAGAAAAATAGAGGCCATGACCCTTGCTCTATTTGAATCGAATGACAAGCTGTCGCACATAAAGAGTTCTCTAGAAACAATCCTCAAGAAATAGTTTACAAAGCTCTCCAATATGTGTAAAATTATGCTAATAAAATTTGCGTATTATACGAGGGGGTGATAAAAACGAAAAAGAAAAGCGAACATTATGTGTCAAACAATGACCTTCTTGCCGAAATTATCAAATTCAAAAATGATGGGGTAATGTCGGAAGAATTAGGAAAAATGCTTCTTTCAATATCAACACACTATTCAACTAAGAGCAATTTCTCTGGATACACTTGGAAACAAGACATGATTTCAGAAGCAGTATTCACATGTGTAAAATATCTTAAAAGCTTTAAACCAGAAAAATCAACAAATGCATTTGCTTACGTAACCCAAATTATAAAGAACTCATTTAAATTATATATAACAGACCAAAAAAAACATAGTAAAATAAAAGATGCGTGCTACAGAGGATATGAGATGTATAAAACAGAAAACAGAGAAAACAGACATTACACACAAAAATCTTTGGACTATGAAAATATATTGTCCTTTGTGGATGAAAATGTAAAAACTAAAAATGTGGAGATTCAAACTGATGAAAAGCATGATAACCAATGACTTACATCTAGGTATATCACATAACGACCAGATATGGCTTGACCAATCTGTGAAACTGATACAAGATATAATAGATGAATGTCATAGAAGGGATATTTTTACCTTAACTATATTAGGTGATTTATTCCATGATAGAAAAAACTTAAATGTAAAAACAATTTATACAGCAATGAAAATTGCTGACATGTTGAAGATGAATAATATCAAAGTGATATTATTGCTGGGAAATCATGATGTGTTCTATAAAACAGAAAACACGGTACATTCGTTACAAATGTTCAATGAATATGATAACATGTCAGTTATAGAAAAACCAACTGTCATTGAGAATATTGGTTTTGTGCCATGGAATTGTGATATAAATCTAGAATGTAAATACTTGTTTGGGCATTTTGAAATCAATCAGTTTCCTGTAACCAATAGCCGTATATTTGAGAAGTCTAATTTGAATATATCCGATTTTGCCAATTACGATAAAGTTATATCAGGCCATTTCCATATTCCATCAACAAGAAACAACATAACATATCTTGGTGCTCCATATCATATGACATTCAATGATGTCGGAACATTAAGGGGATTTTATTGCTGGGATGAAGGCAACCTTGAATTTATTGAATTTGATGGCGTAAAATTTGTTTATGTTTCCACTGAAGAAATACCAGACAAAAAGAAAATAGAAGGTAATGTTGTCAAACTTATATTTGAAAAAGACTATGGAACAGCAGAAAATAATAAATTGATGGAAAAGATTCAATCATATAATCCTTTACGATTTGCTACAGACTTTTCCAAATTAACAAATGAAATAAAGTCCGTTGAATCAGAACAAATCAAATCAGTACAAATAAAATCAAACAAAGAAATATTATTTGACTTTATTGATGCAAATGAACATCCACCATACATAGATAACAAAAAAATTAAAAAGATAATAGATACATTGTTGGAGGTAGAATAATGTCAAATTATGAAAATTTAAATGATTTGGAAATGTCTTCGACAAATCATAATATAGAGTTTGAGCAACGTCTTACTGAAGAGCTGCTGGATTCTATACAAATTTCCAATACAACAAGTACACATAATGAACTTATTTGATTACAGAATGATGAATATGTTGCAGAACCTTTGAATCCAATTGACCTAGCAATCAACCTTAGAACTAGGGAAGAGTATAATTTTGCAGATGGATGGGCTGGCACCTCTGGATTTAATACATATATAGATAATGGTTGGATAAGATTTGAAACACCAACCACTGCTATCCCATTGGCTCCATATATAGATAATGGTTTGATAAGATTTGAAACACCAACCACTGCTATCCCATTGGCTCCATATATAGATAACAGAATAGATAAATTACCAAAACTGATGGAATTGATATTGAAATGCATAGAAAAGGGGGTATCGCCACGGATTCTCATTGATATAAGTGAGCAAATTAAGAAAGAAGGAAACGTTGATATTATCATCACACAGTTAAAGGAGTATCTAGAAGAAAACGCCAATAGTGTTGATGGTTTTGTGGATGGCCTTGTAGATGATATAGAAAAGACTGTATGTGGAAAGAAAAATGTATAAACTTTACAAACAATGGGATATATGGTATTCTATATAAAATAAATTGTGGAGGAATGAAATGAGTATAAGATTTGAAGATTGTGATAATAACGTGGCAGACCTTGCCAGAGAGATTATAGCAGAATATATGCCTGAATTACGTAATGTACCAATCAAGTATGTATATGACTTAAAGAAAAGGTCGTCAGGTGGTAATATTATACTGGGGCGTTGCCAAAAAACAAATGACCTTTTGAGACATCTAACAATAGAGGAATCAGGGGAAGATGAAGGATATGCATACATCATTTATCTTGATAAAAAAATATGGGATAATATTGAGAGAATAGACAAGATTCGCCTATTGAGACATGAATTGAGACACATTTATGTGGATACAGATTCAGAAAGAAATCCATATAAATTGGTTGACCATGATGTTACAGATTTTGCTGAAGAGATTGCTTTGAATACTGATGACACAAGATGGGCTGAAAGACTTGGTGATTTAACAATAGAACTATACAGCCAAGAACAAGACCGAGAAGCTGATGAGGAATAATTATATGTTCATCACAGTTCTAAAGAGTAAAATTCATATACCAAAGATAACAGATGCTAATATAGGATATGAAGGTAGTATATCCATTGACCCTCATATCCTATATCTAGCAGATATAAATGAGTATGAACAAGTCCATGTGTATAATGTATCCAATGGAGAACGGTTTATCACTTATGCCATAAAAGGTAAAGAGGGTGATTTCTGCGTAAATGGAGCCGCTGCTCATAAGGTTAATATCGGAGACACAATTATCATATGTGCTTATGGTTCGATTGATTCAAGAGACACACAATGGATAAAACCAAAAACCGTATATATGGAGAAAGAAATAAAATGAGTGAAGAAACAGTACATGAGAAAATTGGAAAACAGATTGGTAAACTTGTATCGGAGAAACAAATTGCTTACGGAGACTCCTTTTCACAATCAGCCAAAGTCATAGAAGTCTTATACCCCAATGGTATATCCAAAGAGCAGACAAAAGACTTTCTCACGGTAATAAGAGTCATAGATAAACTTTTTCGTATAGCCAATCAGAAGGACTATGCTGATGAGTCGCCATGGGGTGATATTTGTGGATATTCTATATTGAGTCTCTGGAGAGATTTACAGGATAAAAAGGAGAAGAAATAATGTTGTTTTGGATATATTTAATATATTTTGTTGGCATCCTTGTCTGCATTAATCTATCAACACTATTAGTAGCTGTAATGGAACGTAACATAGTGGAAGTAGATGACGATAAAACATTATTTCTATTAGCAAATCCAGTTCTGGCCTGTCATAATACCACTTGCATTGATGTTTGGCATAGCATTTGTTTTATTTCAAACATTTGTATATGTTGTTGAACATTTCATACCATTCATAGAAGTCATATCCAATAAACTATGGTATTCGCAGTTAAAATTTTACAAGAAATTATTTAAGAAAAGGAGTGATAAATGAGAGAGATAAAATTCAGAGCATGGGATTTGGACAATCAAAGAATGGTATATGATATAATTTTATCGTCCGACATTAATATTCTTAATATTAGCTACATAGCAAATCATTGGAATTATGTTTTTCAACAGTTTGTTGAAAGAAAAGACAATAAAGGCACTGAAGTATATGAGGGTGATATAATCGAATGTGAATACTATGAAGGGTTGCCGACCACTGAAAATATTGATTTGGTATGGAGAGGTGTCGTAGAATGGTCTAGTGATTCCTGTTTTCATGTAGTTAGAAAAACTGGTGATGGTAAAGGCGGTTATTATGCTATAAGATTTGGCGGTTCGGCAGTAAAAAGATGGGAAGTCATTGGTAATATATATGAAAATCCAGAACTGATTAAGGAGAAATAATGAAGAACTTATTTATAGGTACTATATACCAAATATTAGGCACAATAATACTGATATTTGTCACATATAATCTATTTGGTAGAATCGGTATTGACGTGTTATTATTTTTATTTGGAGCAATCGTTGGTATAGCTTGGATTATATACGGTGGATATAGAATTTTAGGAGAAAAAGATGGACAAAACATTGATACCAAAAGGTAGTTACTGCTACGAAAAACTTGAATATAATGGTAAAGGAGGATTCAAGATTATAGGTAGATGCCCCTATTGGAAACATAGAAAAGATATTGATAATGCTGAAGTAAACGAAAACAACTACGGATATTGTCTATATCTTGGAAAGGGTGATGTTGAGCTCAATAAAGAAGTTGAATATGAGATTTCATTTGGTAAGGATAAGGGTAAAATGAAATCAGCCGATGAAATCGGTCTGCCGTTATCCTTGTTATGGGATATGTGTAAGATGTGTAATGAAAATATTGAAGAAGAAGATGAATAATGGGTTGGACAAGAGGTAGTGAAATATTAGGAGACATTATATGTCTGATTGAAGAGAATGTATTAGATGATTATACTCGAAGAAAATTATATGAAGGTCTTAAACAAATATTTAGTAATTATGATTGTGATACGATAGAAGAATGTATGGGTATATCGAATATATTTGATACTTTTATAGACGGTGATGAATAAAAAGATTTATTATGAAATAGATGCTTATAGATGTTGTCTTACACCATGCTCTAGAGATAGACATGTAATGGTAGGTTCTGCTTTCTGTTGGACATGTCAATATAATCAAAACCACGGCTGTTTTACAAATGAAACGAAAGAATATATTTTTTGTGATTATGATAATAAATTTGTTATAGATTTACCAGAGGATTTGTTTGAATTATGAGATTGGAATTACAAAATGTAGAATTTAAAAATTTTTTAAGTTATGGTAATACGTTACAAAGATTAGACTTCCTTGAGGGTGTTAATCTTATTTTAGGTATAAACAAAACAACAGGTAGGTCTAATGGTAGTGGTAAATCAAGCCTCATCGAGACAATACCATTTGCATGGTTCGGTAAACTAAGCCGTCCAGTGACCAAAGACAAAATACCTAATTGGGTCAATAGAAAAAATTGTGAAGTGAGTAATGAGTTCAAAAAAGGAAACAACACCTATAAGGTAATACGAGGAATCAAGCCAGACAAGTTTGAGATATATGAAAACGGTAATCTAATACCCATTCCATCCAATATAAAATCATATCAAGAGATGTTTGAGAATGAAATAATTCACATGGATTATAATACATTCATGTATTTGTTCTATACCAATCTCAACATGAATGTGCCTCTGCTAAAAATGACTACGCCGCAGAAACGTGCTTTTCTGGAAAGAATGTTTCTATTGGATACCTATACAGACCTCAACACAACATGTAATGAAAGAATAAAAGCCTTAGATGAAAAGATTTTTCAACATAAAGTGAAAATAGAAAATAATACTAGTACCATAAAAGACCTTACACGAACAAACATAACACTTGGACAAAAGATAGTGGACATCAAACCATTTGAAGATGATTTGAAAAAAGCCAAAGATGACTATGAGGATTTCAAGAAAAACACTCCTTATGTAGATGACCCTAATATAAAGGATGATATAATACAAAACATTGAAACATTGAATGAGGAAGTTAAATCCGTACAGGATAATGTCAATACTATTTCAACGAATATTTCTGTATTGAAAGCCGATATTATATCTAATGAAAAATCTATAGAAGATATAAAGAAACAGAAGGCCGCACATGAAGAATCTCTTGTTAGTGTAAAAGAGAAATTGAGTGAATTGGAAGATAAAGATTTAATAAAAAACATCAATACATGTGAAAATGCTATAAACATATTGAATGATGATATAGAAACAGATAAAAATGAAAGATTGAAAATATCAGAAGATATATCAACATACAAGGAAAGAAAAAGGAATTTAGAAGAAAAGCAGAATTTGCTAAAAGATGGTATATGTCCTACATGTGGGTCAAACACATCCGGCAAAATTGCAACTACCTTAAACAAGGACTTAGACGATATAACCAATATACTAAACAAAGAAAGTGATAGGTTACATAGTCTTGAACTTAGTATCAAGGACAAGATGGATTCATTATTAAAACATAAAGAAAATCTTGTTACCTATAATGATAAAAGAAGTAAGTTGGATAAACTGAATACTGAATATAAGACACTATTAGAAGTTAAGCTACCTTCTTTCGTACCTCATGTTAATGCTATAAAGGATGATAAAGAGAAAATTGCAAACTATACAGAGCAGTATAATGAACTTACTGCATTTTTAGATAAAAAGAAAGATGAACTGGAAACACAAAAACGATTTGTAGAATCAATTATAGAAAACAAGAAAGAGAATAAAGAAAAACTTGACCATATCAAGTCACTAGAAGAACAACTGGAATTAAGAAAATCTAATAGAGATGAGATTAGAAATCTTATAAAAGAAAATGGTGCTAAGATAGAGAGCTCTCAAGTGGAATCAAAAACACTTACCAGTGCTATAAACAAACTGAATGAACTTATAGATTATCTCAATTATCTGAAAGTCTTATGTAAGGATGAGAATGTAAAACAGTACGCCATAGGGTCTTATATGTCCTATCTGGTACAACAAGTAAATTTCTATTTATCATCTGCTGGAAGTACACATTATATGAAATTTACCAAATGGCTAGATGAGGAAATACATGGGCCGGGTGTGTTCGGTGCTACATATGGTAATTTATCCGGTGGGGAATCAAGAAGTATTGACCTTGCTATTCAATTCGCTTTTCTGGATGTTGCCCGATTGAAAACTGGTATATTTCCCGATGTTCTATTGTTAGATGAGATACTGGATAGTAGTATAGATAGTGGTGGATTATCCAATATACTAAAAATCATAAAATCAAAACAAACCGAAGATAAAAGTAAGATATTCATTATTACACATAGAGCTGAAATCAGTGACATGGAGGCTGATAATGTATATAATGTGACAAAGAAAGACGGATTTTCAACATTGGAGAAAGAATAGATATAAATATTCCAGAGGATAAAAAATGAGATTAAATGAGTATACAGAATTACGTAGAGGAACGACTATACCGAAAGAAATGGCATTGAAATTTCTTTCTACGAAACATAAAGATTCATATAATTCAAAATTATACATATTTCGTGGGGCTTATGGGTATGGTGAATACGCTTATATAGACCCTTCTAAATCGAAAGAGCCAAGAATATCAAGAAATACTTATAACTATTACACACTTATGATGGATAATTTTCAATCATGGAGAAAGTATCCGAAACGAAGTAAGTCTATCATATGTACAACTGATTATAGATATGCTGATTGCATGGGAAATGTTTATTATGTATTTCCAGAAAATGGTGCAAAGATAGGTGTATGCCCAGACGAGGATATATGGAATGTAATTGTAAAATACGGTAATTTTGAGAGTACCTATACTGATATGGTGGATTTGATACGGAATATATTGGGGTACATACCAGAAATACATTCTGATATACGTTTATATACAGACTTGGTTAAGGCATTCAAAAGTATTGATGCTAATAAAGAAAGAATAAATGATGATTCAAGATTTAAATTGTTCAAAGATATGTGGAAAGAATATTACAATAGTAATTTAACATTTCTTGAATTTATGCAAGAAATAATAAAACCTTCAAATGGTAATTTTTCACTTAGAACAGCAGGTGATAGTATACCAAATAAAAGAGAGGTATGGATATCTGAACCATGTGTTTTAGTTAAATATGATTCTATGGATAAAAATGTTGATATTATGTCAAGGGTAAAAAAATGAGTAAAATTTTAAGAAAACTATTAAAAGAAAACATAACAACAGACCCTAATAAGATAGTGGAAATATTAGAGAAAGACTGTTCTGATATACTGTCTATATATGATAATACAAAAAATGTCTTATATAGAAGTAGTAAGCAAAAGTTTTTATTTTCTAAAAGAACCCCTCGCCAAGATAGACGACCACGAGATACTAATAAAAAATTACATGATATATTGGACAAATTGTTTTATAATGCTTTCGGCTGGCACGCCAGAAAAGAAGGTGTATTTACATCTCCTAGTAAATCGTATACAGAAGATTTTGGTGACTACATGTATGCTATTTTTCCCAAAAATGGATTTAAGTGTATATGTGAACCGAGAAATGATTTGAATATATGGTCTGTACGAAATGAATACTGGTATTATGGTGGTGAACCAAATGAAGAAACAATACAAAACGCAATAAAAGCGTTTGAAAAATCAATATCACAATATGAATCAGGAGAATTTGCTTTAAGATGGGCACTTACCAATAACCATGAATCAGAAGTTATGATAAAGTGTGATTATTATTACGCTTTAAATGTATCAATTTTAAATCAAATGAAAAGATTTGATTATCTATAAACAACTATTAGAAAGGACATATAACAATGATACAAATGAGTGAATATGTAAATTCAAAAAGAGGAAGAAATATTACAGAAGAAGAAGCAAAAAAATTGCTGAATAAGACACATAGTAATTCCTATAATTCAAAGATTGAAATATATCGTGGTGTTAGGGGATATAATAAGTACGTCTATATAGACCCTTCTAAGGCCGCACAGCCAAGAATATCTAAAAACACATTAAATTACTATACACTGATAATGGACAATTCTCTTGCATGGAGAAATTTTCCCAGACGGAGTATGTCGCTAATATGCACGTTAGATAAAGAGTATGCTGATACAATGGGTGGTGGTGTTTTATATAGAGTGTATCCTGAAAACAGTTCTACAATAGGGGTTGTTCCAGATTACGATATATGGATGGCACGAGGTCAAGTTGGTAAGTACTCATGGAATTATAAAGAAATTTCTATGTTAATTCGGAGCATTGCTATGTTGAATCCAAACGTATATAAAAATCCTAAAACGTATAGTGAGATGGTACAAGAGTTTGAATTAATTGATAAAAATAAGAAAGAAAAAGATGATAAAATTAAATCATCAACATTAATAGAAGAAACAGAAAAATTTTGGATAAGTTATATGAAGTATGACAATACATTTTTGAATTTTATAAGAGAGCTCATAAACCCCAAACATGATGATTGGTCAATAGTAAAGTCTGGTGATAATATACCTAAAGATAGAGAAGTGTGGATGTCATGCCCATGTGTATTAGTAAAAGAGGAATAAGAAAATATGTTTGATGATATAATAGGAAAACCCCCATTACAGGAAAAGTTTATAGATGAATTGTGGCAAAGACTAAAAGAACCAATTGATAATAAAATATTAGAGTGGGTTAGAGCAGTTCACTTTAAAGTTATGAAAAATTACTAAATATTAGGAAATATTGTTAAGATGAAACTGATAAGATCAACTAAATGTAGCTTAAAATTCGCTACTAAATCTAAAATCGAAGAATTACAAACTATACTTACTGAGTATGGTAAGGTTTGTAATGTCTTTATCAAGCACTTCTGGGATAATGGCAATCTACCATCAAAATCTGAACTGCTTAAAGATATTGTTGATCTTCCTAAAGATACTTGGTTGTCTGCAAGATTAAGAAAAGTAGCAGCTCGTGAAGCTATTGATATGGTCAAAGCTACTCGTGAAAGATGGAAAGATAAGCCTAATAAAATGGCAATGCCTGTTCATAAAGGCAAACGAATGCATGTATCTTGTACTATTGCTGATTTGATTGATTCAAAAGAATCGGTTGAATTTGATGCTTGGTTACATATTGCGTCTGTTGGCGACAAACACATAATGGATTTACCAATTAAATACCACAAGCACTTCAATAAGTTGAATTTGCAAGGTAAAAGATTGAACTCATATATTATTACTGATAGATACCTTCAGTTTAGCTTTGAGATTGAAACTTTACCTAAAAAAGAAGGTAATCGTGTAATTGGTATTGATTCTGGTATAAATGCTTTGGCTTCTCTTTCAAATAGGATGCAACTTGGTACTGATATTAAATCTTGTATTGAACGAGTTAAGAGATGTAAACATGGCTCAAATGGTCAGAAACAGGCTCGTAGAGCTTTGAAACAAAGAATAGATGAAGTAGTCCAAGAGATAATTAAGCTTGATCCTGATATGGTTGTAGTTGAAAAATTGAAGGATTTAGGTAAAAATACAAAAGTCAAACGTCTATTGACTAAAAATATTAGACGCTCTATCGGAATCTGGAACTGGAAGTATTGGTTGAAACGGCTTGAAATGGCATGTGAACTTAACCGTGTTAAGTTTCGCACAGTAGCTCCGTTTTATACCAGTACGACTTGTCCAAAGTGTGGTTATTCTGATAGGATGAATCGTAACTTAGAGATATTCAGGTGTCTTAAATGTAGCCACGAGGACAACGCAGATTTGAATGCATCCTTGAATATTTTGTTGCGGTTCATTACAGGACTCTACGGTGCCTGTTGCAAACCCGAAGAAGTAATGAATTTTAACTTTGGTAAGATTTCATAACTTTGAAGGAACGGTATGGAAAAGGAAGAAGAACAAAATAAAAAATAAGGAGAATATGTTATGGCAAGAAAATTTATATGTAGATGTTGTGAATTTAGGGAATCAATACCCAACGCTAAAGGAATGTGCACCAAACACGATAAGCCCGTCAAGAGCCACCATCAGGGATGTCAGTATTACAAGGATAAAAATCCCAAAAGCATTAAAATAAAATAACTTGATTTTTATTCTCATTTGTGGTATATTATAAGTAGAAAGAAGTATATTATAAAAGGAGTATAATTATGAAAGCAATACTTGAATTTAAACTACCGGAAGAAAGGTACGAATATAACAAGGCCAACAAGGCTGGTGATTATTTCACTGCTCTGGATGACATGTATAATCATCTGCGTTCTAAGGTGAAATATGGTGAATTGACAGAAGCAGAAGATAAGGTATATAATGAAGTATATGATACATTCTTTGAAATTCTGAAAGAAAATAAAGTTGATTTGTTTGAATAAGATTATGTTTATTATCGGTTTGGATTTAGAGTGTGTTGGAATACTTGAAAACTTTATTAATGACTACATCCTCAACGCCCCTGCCCTTTTGCGGAAGGCCGTGGAATTTTTGGAGGGAGAATGAAAAGAGTTTATAAGTATACAGCAGAGATTAGTGAAGTTATCAAATTTGAATTACCTTCAAATTCACAAATTTTGAGAATAGACGTACAGGATGAACTAAGTGGTAATGTTTGTCTGTGGGCACTAGTAGATATAGAAATAGAAACAAAACAGATAAGGAAAATCAGAATTGCTGGAACAGGACATAACATTGAACAAAACAAGGTATCCTATATAAACACATTTACAGTACACAATGACACTCTTTGGTTTCATGCCTTTGAGATACTTATTGATTAGTTTACATAAGTATATGTAATGTGGTATAATAAAGGAAAAATGAAGTCTATGATGCATTTTTTGAAATACTGCGTGAATATAACATTGATTGTTCTCATTCCAAAAATCCCGACCCCGAAAATTATTGTTATATGTTTGAAACTGCCCCAAATATTTTACCATGTGGGCAGCACGATAAATTTAAAATGGAACGCCAGATTACAGGACAGCTAATTACTAAACACCCTGAAATATTGGCGATGATGATAGCGAGCATAGGGCATATTTAACTGCCCAACGATTAGTTCACCGGCAAGCGGCGAAGGAGGAAAGACGTGATAGATAAGCACAACATTGGAGGAGGCACGGGCATGAATAAACCGGAAAAGTCCGCGCAGTCCGAGTGTAACGGCTTGTTAGATGACGCGGAGCGAATCAAAATAGCTAAGAGATTTTGCCGCCTTATTGGTTGTTCCGGTTTATCGCACGATTTGTGTCTAAGGAATCCACTTAATTGTAGGATTGTGCAAAAAGTGGGAATCTAACAGCGCAATAAGTGGAATTTGTTAGCACTTTTTTATTTTAGATTGGAGAAAATATGACAACGAAAGAACGA